>Ga0209578_10000096_pt1 | contig 194181 bp, 174 predicted proteins | sample tdAd472_FD_187127 | JGI IMG/M metagenome (GOLD analysis project Ga0209578, IMG submission 187127) | Marine sediment microbial communities from the Atlantic coast under amendment with organic carbon and nitrate - tdAd47.2 (SPAdes)... | ecosystem: Environmental > Aquatic > Marine > Coastal >... | reverse complement strand
GGGTGCACAGTGTCGACCGCTGGAAAATTGCCAAACGCCTCAATGATCAACGCAAAACAGCAGCAACCCCACTCAATGTGTGCATCCAGGTCAACGTCAGCGATGAATCAACCAAGTCCGGCGTTTCGCTCGACGAACTGCCTGAATTGGCAGCACAGATCAACGAACTACCAAACCTTAAATTACGCGGTTTAATGGCCATACCCTCGCCAGACCAAAGCAATGAGGATCTAGCCGCTGATTTTGCACGTATGCAACAAAGCCTTAACGAACTTAACGAGCTAGACCTGGCATTGGACACCCTCTCAATGGGCATGTCCGGTGACATTGAGCTGGCAATTGCCGCTGGCAGCACGATGGTGCGCGTTGGCACCGCCATTTTCGGCCCCCGTAACTATTCCAAACCGGACACAGATAAAAAATGAGCAACACACTAAACGATGCCTTGAATTCACAAACTGCACGACTGGTTTTTATTGGCGCCGGTAACATGGCCAGCAGCATTATTGGCGGCCTGGTCAGCCACGGCTACCCTGCTCAGTTAATCACTGCCACGGATCGCAACAGCGACCAACTGGAGCAACTGGCACAACAGACCGGCATCAATACCAGCACCGATAACAGCGCTGCCGCCGCAAACGCCGACGCCATTATTCTGGCAGTTAAGCCTCAGGTAATGGCAGATGTCGCCACTCCGCTCAAGCCGGTGATCGCCGACAACAAGCCCTTAATTATTTCCATTGCTGCCGGCATCACCGTCGACAATTTGCTGAACTGGATGGGCAACAACCTGCCTATCATTCGCACCATGCCCAACACGCCGGCACTGGTGCAAACCGGCGCCACGGGGCTGTATGCAAACGCGACCGTCTCGGAACAACAAAAAACACTCGCCGATACCGTTTTCTCAGCCATTGGTCTGGCCAGCTGGTTTGATCAGGAAAGCGATCTCGATGCGGTGGTGGCTATTTCCGGCAGTGGTCCAGCTTATTTCTTTATGATGATGGAAGCCATGGAAGAGGCCGGCGTTAAATTGGGGCTGTCAGCTGAGTCAGCTCGCGAACTGACACTACAAACTGCGTTGGGCGCAGCTAAACTGGCGCAAAGCAGCGATGTGTCTCCCGCCGAACTGCGTCGTCGCGTCACCTCGCCAGGCGGCACAACGGAACAGGCCATTCAGCGCTTCGAGGAAGGCGGTCTACGGGAATTGGTCGACACCGCATTGCAGGCCGCTTCAAAACGCAGCAAAGAACTGGCAGGATAACGCAGGAATAACCCAAGGATCATAACATGTCACAATCACTCGCTACCGCAGGCACCTACCTGGTTCAAACTCTTTTTGGCCTTTACCTGTTAGCTATTTTGCTGCGTTTCCTGCTGCAAATTGCCCGCGCTGATTTTTATAACCCTATCTGTCAGATGATCGTCAAAATTACTAACCCGACATTACGACCGCTGCGCCGTATCGTTCCAGGACTTGGTGGTCTGGATATTTCCGCGCTGGTACTTGGGTTGTTGGTTCAAATGGTCGGCATTAGTTTAATTCTGATGCTGCACGGATTCGGGCTACCCAATATTTTACTGTTGCTCGGCTGGTCAATCACCGGCATGCTGGCACTGGTACTCAATATCTACTTCTTTGCATTAATTGTGGTGATCATTCTCAGTTGGGTTGCGCCACAAACCCGCCATCCGGCAGCGGTACTGATTTTCCAGCTGGTCGAGCCCATCATGCTGCCGATGCGCCGCATTATCCCCTCCCTTGGTGGGCTTGATTTATCACCAATTTTTATCTTTATCGCCATCAACCTCATCAAGATTCTCGTTATTGGCAATTTGGCGACCATGTTAAGAATTCCACAGGGATTAATGCTGGGGCTGTAATTAAAGAGAGCCTGGAAACAGCTCTCCACCCTCAACGAGAGCCTTTGCAAACCATGCTCGACAACGCTGTTTGCAAGGCTTTCAACCTTGCTTTAGCTGAGCGCTGTCAGTAGACTTCGCTGACACAAAAAGAAAACGCCACCATGCCTGAATCCATACCTAAAAACTCGGTTGGTCTGGTTACTCCCCAGACCATGAAATTCGACACTCCTCTAACACTCGACAGCGGTCATGTCCTGAACAGTTACGAGATTGTGTACGAAACCTATGGCGAACTGAACGCCGAAAAATCCAATGCTGTATTGATCTGTCATGCACTGAGCGGCACCCATCACGCCGCCGGTTATAACAGCATGGACGATAAAAAGCCCGGCTGGTGGGACACCTGTATCGGCCCCGGCAAAGCCATCGATACAAACAAATTCTATGTGGTCTGCCCCAATAACATTGGTGGTTGCAACGGCTCAACGGGCCCAAATCACATCAACCCGGAAACCGGCAAGTACTGGGGGCCTGACTTCCCGCCTTTACGCGTACGAGACTGGGTAAAATCTCAGGCTTGTTTGGCCGACAAACTCGGCATTGAACAATGGGCCGCCATTGTGGGTGGCAGTTTAGGCGGCATGCAGGTCATGCGCTGGTCGCTGGAATACCCTGAACGTCTGCGTCATGCCGTCGTCATTGCCTCAGCCATGAACCTGACTGCCCAGAACATTGCCTTCAACGAAGTGGCACGTACCGCCATTCGCTCTGACGATGACTACAACGACGGTTATTTTCTGGAAAAGGGCACCATTCCTCGCAAAGGCTTGGCACTGGCCCGCATGATCGGGCACCTTACCTACCTGACCGATGACCTCATGGGCTCCAAGTTTGGCCGCGAGTTACGTTCCGGCGATTTCGAACGAGGCGCCTACAATGAAGTACAGTTTCAGGTAGAAAGCTATCTACAGTATCAGGGCGAGAAATTTTCAACGGCCTTTGATGCCAACACCTACATCATGCTGACACGAGTGCTGGACTACTTTGACCTGGCGCGTGAATACGACAACGACCCCGTTAAAGCCTTCAGCAACGCCCTGTGTAAGTTTTTTGTGGTGTCCTTCACCACTGACTGGCGCTTCTCACCGGAGCGCTCTCAGGAAATTAAGAATGCCCTGATCAGCGCAGGCAAAGACGTCAGTTACGCGGAAATTGAAACCCCTCAGGGTCACGACGCATTCCTGTTACCTATCGAACCCTACCTTCAAGTTTTCGATGCCTATATGAAGCGTATTGCCGGAGAAATTGAATCATGAGCAGCCGCGCCGATTTCGATATTCTGCAACAGTGGGTACGCCCCTCCAGCCGCGTCTTAGACCTGGGCTGCGGTGACGGCGGTTTGCTACAAAGCCTGGCCCAGCAAAAGAACGTTCAGGGTTACGGCATTGAAAATGATCGTGCACTGATTGTCGCCAGTCTCAACAACGGCATCAATGTTATTGAGCAAAACCTCAATGACGGCTTAACTGACTTCACCGATAACAGTTTTGATACCGTGCTCATGACCCAGGCACTGCAAGTGGTCAGCCGCCCGGATCAAGTACTGGAAGAGATGCTGCGTGTCGGTAAAGAATGCATTGTTACCTTCCCCAACTTCGGTAACTGGCGCGCGCGCTGGCATCTTGCCATTCGTGGCCGCATGCCCGTCACCAAACAGCTGGACTATGAGTGGTACAACACCCCTAACATCCACTTCTGCACCGTGCGCGACTTCGAAGTGCTGTGTCGGGAACGAGGCATTCAGGTGTTAAACCGTGTAATGGTATCGGAACGATTCCCGGATCAATCACTCAAACAGTTATGCCCCAACAGCTTTGCTGAGACAGCCATTTATCACCTCAGCAAATAAGCCGGGTTCCCCAACCAAAAACTTATCCGGAGTAAGCCATGAAATGGTTAAGTCTGATATGCGCCTTCGCCCTGTCATTCACACTGGCACCCGCTGTGAGTGCCGATGCCACTGAAACGTCACGCGAAACTGACACCCACATTTTCTATTTCAATGTGCTGAACAGTGCCTTTTTAACCCCCGAAATCGCACAGCAATACGGCATTAACCGCAGCAACTATCGCGCCGTGCTCAACCTTGCCGTGCATGAAAAGACCGCTACAGGCAGCAAAGCCATTCCCGTCATTTTGGAAGGCAGTGTAACCAATATCGTACAACAGCAACGTGCACTGGAATTTCAGGAGGTGAACGAAGGTCAGGCACTCTACTACCTGAGCGACTTCCGCATTACCGATGACGACCTGCTGACCTTCAAGCTACTGATAAAAACCCACGCTGACGCTCCCGGTTATGAACTAAATTTCAAGCGCCGCGTATATACCAGTAAGTAACCAATCAGACATCAATACTATGCAAAAAATTGTGCTCGCCAGCTCTAATCAGGGCAAATTACGTGAAATCCAGCAGGTATTGGCGCACCTGGACATGCAACTGGTGCCACAATCCGAGTTTAACGTTAGCGATGCCGACGAGACGGGGCTGTCCTTTGTGGAAAATGCCATCATCAAAGCGCGTCATGCAGCACGCACCAGCGGCCTGCCAGCACTGGCTGACGACTCGGGACTGGAGGTCGATGCGCTGCAGGGTAAGCCCGGTATTTATTCCGCCCGCTTTGCGGGTGAAAAAGCCACCGATGGCGATAACATCCAAAAGTTGCTCGGTGAGCTGGAAGGCGTAGACTCCCCACAACGCAGCGCCCGTTTCCGCTGTGTACTGGTTTACATGCGACACGCCGACGACCCTTCACCCATCATTGCCGAAGGCAGTTGGGAAGGCTTCATTCTCGATGAGCAACGCGGTCAGAACGGCTTTGGGTATGATCCGGTATTTTATATCCCCGAGCACCAACGCGCAGCAGCCGAGCTGGAGCCCGAAGTCAAGAATCAGCATAGCCATCGCGCCAGAGCATTAGCACAACTAGTGGAACGGATGCGCCATAAGGGCAGTAGCGCCAGCAATTAAGTCACGACGCTTAATCAAGCCGCGACTAACCTTCATGACTGCTCAAACGCCACAGTTAACCGAACTCCCCCCGCTCAGCCTCTATGTTCATATACCCTGGTGCGTTCGCAAATGCCCCTACTGTGATTTCAATTCCCATGCCGCAAGCCAGGAACTACCAGAACCGGCGTACATTGATGCGCTGCTGGTCGACCTCCGTAACGACCTTGAGTTTGTAGAGGGCCGCCCACTAGCTTCGATCTTTTTTGGTGGCGGCACGCCCAGCCTGTTTAGCGCATCCAGCATCGGCCGGTTTTTGGAAGGCGTTGAGCGACATATCAGCTTTTCTAAAGATATAGAAATCACTCTGGAGGCCAACCCCGGTACCTTTGAGCAGCAAAAGTTTGCTGATTTCCGACGCGCCGGCATCAACCGTCTATCCATTGGCATTCAGAGTTTTGATGACCTGCAGTTACAAAAACTCGGGCGCATCCACAATAGTGGCGAAGCACAACGCGCCATCGGCATGGCGCAACAGGCGGGCTTTGATAACTTTAATCTGGATTTAATGCACGGTCTGCCAGACCAATCCATCAAACAAGCACTGACGGACCTGCAAACAGCCATCGATTTTGCCCCTAAACACCTGTCGTGGTATCAACTAACCATTGAGACCAATACTGAGTTTTACAAACAGCCGCCTCGTTTACCCTCTGACGATGCCCGCTGGCAAATATTCCAGCAGGGGCAGGCACTGCTCGCCGAAGAAGGCTTCCAACAATACGAGGTCTCCGCCTATAGTCAGCCCGGCAAAGCTTCACTGCATAATCTGAATTACTGGCGTTTTGGCGACTACCTCGGCATCGGCGCAGGTGCGCACGGCAAAATCACGCGCTTATCAAAGGGGGCTGCTGCCACACTGATGCGCACCCGTAAAACCCGTACCCCCAAAGATTACCTCAACGCCATCGGCGCTGGCCGGTTAATAGAAACGATTGATCAAGAGGATATCGCGGGAGAGTTTATGATGAACGCCCTGCGCCTCAATGAAGGTTTTACACTGGATGCCTTTAAACAAGCCACCGGCTTACCCGGCACACTGCTTTCATCAGGCATAAAACAGGCTTCCGCCAAAGGGCTGTTAGAAATAGATGAATTAAATCGCGTTAAACCGACAAAAAATGGCCGTCTATTTCTAGACGATTTAGTCGCGCTGTTTATCTAAACCTGACTCACTAAACGCCTTAACTGCCGTAATAAGTCAGCCCGCTGCGGCTTTTCACAGCGCGAATACTCCAACTGATAAAACAACTCTGCGATGATTGCTAACTGATCTGCTTTTTCTGGCTGAGCCTGCTGTGCTCGAGACACAAATGCCGCCAGCGGTTCACCCGGCTTACGATTCAGCTTCAATTTTGCCAAGCGTTTCTCCAGGCGCTGAACACAGCGCGAAGCTTCATTTCCTTTGTTCTCTGTACGGCGAACACCCAGCACGAATAACCACAGCAGTGAAATAGCCGTAAAAGCGGCCGCCAGCCACAACAGTTTTTCAAACGGCTTAGCGCCAGCAAGCAATCGATTGATCAGCCCCATACGGCTGCCCTCATCAAACTGCACAACCCAGCGTTGCCATTGATATTCAAAACCATCCAGCCATAGCTGTAGCTTTTGCAGCGGCAAAAACCGTGAGCCGCGCCCCGCCAGCTCGGCTAAAAAGTCCGGATTATCAGCAAACTGCTCAGCTAAATCCTGCCGGACTCGCTGCGGTGCTACCGCCGCCGTTGGGTCGACGCGCAGCCAACCCTGCTCCGGCAGCCACACCTCAGCCCAGGCATGGGCATCCATTTGCCGCACAGTAATATAACCTTCCTCTACATTATCTTTACCGCCCAGGTAGCCCCCCACCATTCTTGCCGGTATACCCGCACTGCGCATAATATATACAAAGGCGCTCGCATAGTGGCTACAAAAGCCCTGCCGCACATCAAACCAGAATTCATCCAAGGGGGACCCACTCAGCTGACGGGGCGGCTGCAGGGTATAAAAGTAATCCCGCTCACGAATATGGCGAAGCACGGCCTTCACAAACTCGTCACCCGATTTCACTTGCTCACGCAGCTCTACGGCCCAGCGCCGCAAGCGCTCATTGCCGTTTGCCGGTAATTGCAGCGCCTGCCGATACTCCTGCCTACCCGGCTTTAAAAGCCCCGGTAACGCGGTATTGGATCGCACCTCAAAACCGCTTACGGCGTTAATTTCACGGCTCGCCAGCAAATTACGCAACTGGCTAAAAAACACCTTCCCTTGAGTCACAGCAACGGGCGCATCAAGCGTGGGAATCCAGCGCTGACCACTTGGCTCCATCACCAATTGATACTGATAATCAGCCTGGTCTACAAAGATCTCCGGAACCTTCACTGGCGACAACGGTTCGCCCCGTGTCCAGCTTCTGCCATCAAATTGCTGGAAGATTAATGCTCGCCAATACCACTGCTCACGTGGCGGTTGGGGACCAATAAAATTAACTCGAAAAGCAACGCCGGGAGACTTCACCAGTGAGGCAATATCGCCCGGTGTGACGGTATCACTCAAACCAACTTTGGCCTGGCCCTGTTGTGGAATCACCCACAGAGGCGGCAGTCGCGGCACAATAAAAAACAGTAGCAGCGCCAGCGGAATGCTGAGTACAAACATCGAGGCGCTGGTACGCAGTGGGGCTAACAAACTACGGCGCGTGCTATCGACCGCAACCCGGTGGGCACTGATGGCGCAGGCCGTCAAAGCCAACGCCGTCAGCAAGGAATAAAGTGTCTGCCAGGGTGTTTGCGAATACACAAAGTGTGTCGCGGTTAAAAAATAACCACAAAAAACCAGCACCAATGCGTCACGTCGCCCCCAGCTTTCAGTGCTTTTAAAGACAAACCCGACCAGCACCACAGCCACCATCGTATCAAGGCTATAACGGTTATATCCACTGACATACAATGCGGCCAACGCAATTATCAGCGCTGAATATTTAAGCAGCGCATTGCTTTTCAAGATGCCACGATGCAATGCCCAGCCCCGCCAAGCCAAACAGGCTGCCAACAGCAAGACCAACCACGGCGAGTGTGAAGAGGTGAAGGGCATAAGCACCAACAACTGGCTGATAATGAGCCAGATTAACGTATCACGACGAATTACATCGCCCGCCCTTTGTTGGTGAGACGAAGCCATTGTCCGACTCATCGCTGTCGCCCATCGAAGTCAGGCTCCGTGAGCCCAAATCTTGCAAGTGCTTCGCAGCAACGATGATAATGGCCACGCCCCATTGCTGGCTGCAAACGTACCTCCGGTAATTCCAAACCGTAACTGCGCCGGGCGACATCAAACTGGTTAATCGTAAACATCAGGTGCTGCAGGCGCGCTTCGGTGGGCAGCATGTTAAAGTCCTGCCAGCGCAACCATTCACTCTGCGCTAGCGGGTCAACAAACTGTTTGACCTGAAGTACCGACGACCGCGAGCTGGCCGCCCAGTGAACACGCGACAAACGATCCCCCGGCACATAAGTCCGCAACGCCTCAAAATCGCTAACCCCGGGAACATGCTCGGTTGTCTCACCCGCTTCAGGTAAATCACCGCGCTGAGCAGGCAACATGGCATCGACCGGGCGCGGATAAACCAGCGCGCAGGCAGCCAGTTGCGCATAACTCCAAGCCCTGGCAATGCCTAGCGGATAGTCGCTGTGAAGGGTGATACGCGGCAACAGCTGGTAGCCCCGTGTTGAAACCGGCACGCTAAAGGTAACGGTTTGACTGGTCGCTTCATCAAGATCGACGCGGTGCGTCAATTCAGCTCCCTCAACAGCCAGCATAATGGCATGGCGGCCGCGCGCCTTGTCACGGCTAACCTGCACATCAAACTCCACCGTCTCGCCCGCCACACCATTGCGCCCAGCAACACACCGTAAAGTGATGCCGGATAGATTGTAATGCGTGTAATTCAGGTTCAACACAGCCAGCGCAATCAGCCAGAAACACAGCGCATAAATCAGTGCGTTTTGATAATTAACCGCTAACAGGAAAATAAAACCAAGGAATAGCAGCAGCATCAAGCCATTGCGGGTTGGCAAAATGTAAATAGAGCGCAGTCCAGTCTGGCTCTGTTCCACACGCGGATGGCGACGCCTTATCCAGTCGCTTCGGCGATTACGCCATTGACCACTTAAGAGACCGTACAGGCCCTTTGATGAGCGTGGATTTTTCATTTTTTGGTGTGCTAAATCACAGCCACGTCAGCCAATAGGCTGGCAGCCGCCTGCTCACCAGATATACCCTGCCCCACCAATCGATGCCCCGCTACGGCGGGGAAAACAGCCTGAACATCTTCGGGCAGCACATGATCACGCCCAGCCATAATCGCCCAAGCCTGCGCCGCCTTGACCAGGCACATTGCCCCCCGCGGTGACAACCCCAGTTCACAGTGCTGTGGATTACGGCTGGCCGCGATTAAGCGCTGCACATAATCGAGCAGCGAATCACTGAGGTGTATTTCACTGACCTGCGCCTGCATCAATGCAAACTCGTCCGCTGTTAGCAGTGTCGTCAATGATTCCAGCTCGGCACGGCCATGCTGCCCCTTAAGCAGCAAACGCTCCGCAGCAGCATCCGGGTAACCCAATGACAAACGCATCAAAAAACGATCAAGTTGAGACTCCGGCAACGGGTAAGTGCCAGACTGAAAAGAGGGGTTCTGGGTCGCGATCACAAAAAAAGGCGTTGGCAGGGGATGATTTTCACCATCAACGCTGACCTGCCCCTCTTCCATTGCCTGTAATAATGCGCTCTGCGCTTTTGGTGTGGCGCGGTTTAATTCGTCGGCCAACAATACCTGACTGAATACCGGCCCGGGGTGAAAGCGAAACTCACCGCGCTGCTGTTCATAAATCAGTGCGCCAGTAATGTCGGCGGGCAGCATGTCACTGGTGAATTGCACTCGGTTATGACTCAAGCCTAACGTCTTCGCCAGGCCCTGCGAAAGGGTTGTTTTACCCATGCCCGGCAAATCCTCCAGCAGCAGGTGCCCACGACACAACATGCAGCATAGCGCCAATCTAAGCTCATGCTTTTTACCCAAAATCACCTGATCAAGGTGGTTCACCAGCTGTTCAAACCTGTTTGTCATTGGCCAAATTCCATTTCACGCGGAAGTTATTTGAAAAGTTGAATTAAGCACAGCCATGCCCAGCCAAAAGGAGGGCATATCACGCCGCTTTTTCTTTATACAGGATAGACTTATGTTACGAAGATGCAGGTTTTTCGATCCACTTTTTAGTGCAATAAAACAAAGCGGGGAAAACTGTGGGCACCAAGAAAGAACAGGAAAGGAAAAACAGCGGTGCCAATGTCTCTATTACTGCCGACTTTAGATAGCCAAACGCTTCACAACAGCATGTAAGGCATCAATCTGCATGGCCAGTCTTCGCGCCTGATCGGCTGACCGTGGCTCGCCCTGCTCAACGACACAGCGCAACACATGCAGGTATATATGTATTGCGTAACAGTAATAAAAATGCGTTCGCTGCTCTTCACCAACCCGGCCCGCATAATGGAATAGCAGTTGGTCAATCTGCACATCATCAAACTCGTGTTGATAGGCAATCACTGCCAAGTCGTAATAGGGGTCGTTAACCGAGGCCTGCTCCCACCCAACAAAGCGCAATGTTTGTTCAGTTTCAAGCACGTTGGAAACGTGTAGATTATTATGGCATACAGCCCGTTCGGGATAATGTTTTTGCGCATATGCAGCCACTCGTTTCATCTTTAATTGCAAGGCGTGCAAACTATCGCAAACGATGGCTTGTTTAGTGGCTATGTCTGACCAATAACGCTGTTCTAATTGACCAGCAGAAAACGATGGCCCTTCAGCCGGTAATGCATGTAATTGCTTCAGGGTTTGGGCGACTCGTTCAATATTGCCTGTGCGTTGAAAATCATCGGGCCTGAAACAGTCTCCCTCAATATATTCACTGACTACAAAGCCTTTCTCCGGTGAGCTGTACACCAGTCTAGGACCAATACCCGCTTTATAGGCCAGTTCAATAATTGGACTCTGTTGCTGTAAGGGCTCATCAATAAACGACCCATGACTTACCTCAACGGTTAATACTAAAAGCCGCTGTCCAAAGCTAAGTAGATATGATTTTTTATGCTGAGTGGAGCGCAGTTCGCGCACCAGCTGAGGCATAAAGCCATACCCCACACCGTGCCAATAGGGCGCGCTTTGAAAAATATGCGCAAAATTTAGCCGCGTAGATACTTCAAAACTATCGGTCTGAATACCGTCAACAGGTGTGGCTTTCATAGCGGCGAACCCAACAGAAAAATGTACGGTTGATTATAAATAGAGGCCCCTGTCAGGCAAGCGCTACAATGTAGCCTACAATGCTCACCCAATCATCGGCGATTGTACACCGCCCTTCATACTCTATATAATTTCTCCATTCTTGTCGGAGCGCCCACGTCCCTTCTTAGTATTCGGACAATAGGCTGAGACCGCATTGCGGAATCCGTTGAACCTGATTCAGGCTAACACCTGCGTAGGGAACAAGATCCCGCCCGCAATCCCATTGCAGTCCGGCTCTTGATCCCTCCCCCGACAAGTCCAGAATTTTAATTGCATACGTGCATCAACTTGCCGTAAACGAGGGTTTTGCTATGTCAGACCAACTATCCGCTACCACATCCACCAATAACGAAAAACTGAGTTCACTAGACGAGCTAAGTAAGCAGCCCTTCCCCAGCTCGAAAAAAGTCTACGTTGAGGGATCAAACCCAAGCATTCGTGTTGGTATGCGTGAAATCAGCCTTACCGACACGCTGATCGGTGGCGATGAAAGCAACCCCCAATTAGAGCCGAATGCAGCGATTCGTGTTTACGACACCTCTGGCCCCTTTACCGACCCTGACGTCACGATTGATCTGCGCAAAGGCCTCGCCCCATTGCGTAAAGACTGGATTGAAGCGCGCGGCGACACTGAGATTCTTGATTCCCAAACCTCGGTTTACAGCCAACAGCGTATGGCTGACAAAGGCCTCGACCACCTGCGTTTCCAGGACTTGCCTAAACCGCGTCGCGCCAAAGCCGGCAAAAACGTCTCGCAGATGCATTACGCCAGGCAGGGCATTATCACCCCGGAAATGGAGTTCATCGCCATTCGCGAAAACACCAAACGCATTGCCATGGGCGACGCCATTCTGCATGAACAACACGCTGGCGAAGACTTTGGTGCGGCTATTCCCAAAGAGATCACACCAGAATTTGTACGCTCTGAGGTAGCCTGCGGTCGCGCCATTATTCCCGCCAACATTAACCACCCCGAAGCCGAGCCAATGATTATCGGCCGTAATTTTCTGGTTAAGGTCAATGCTAATATTGGTAACTCAGCACTCGGCTCCTCCATCGAAGAGGAGGTCGAAAAACTCGTGTGGTCCTCACGCTGGGGCGCAGACACGGTTATGGACCTATCCACCGGCAAGAACATCCACGAAACCCGTGAATGGATCATCCGTAACTCACCGGTCCCTATTGGTACCGTACCGATTTACCAGGCACTGGAAAAAGTCGACGGCGTGGCCGAAAATCTGACCTGGGAAATTTTCCGTGACACCTTGATCGAGCAGGCTGAACAGGGAGTGGATTATTTCACCATCCATGCTGGCGTGCTGCTGCGTTATGTGCCCATGACTGCTAAACGCGTTACTGGCATTGTCTCGCGTGGCGGCTCAATCATGGCGAAGTGGTGCCTGGCGCACCACCAAGAGAACTTCATCTACACGCATTTTGAAGAAATCTGCGAAATCATGAAGGCCTACGATGTGTCCTTCTCGCTGGGTGATGGCCTGCGCCCTGGCTCCATTGCTGACGCCAATGACGAAGCCCAATTCAGCGAACTGGAAACCCTTGGCGAACTGACCAAAATCGCCTGGAAACATGACATCCAGACCATTATTGAGGGTCCTGGCCATATTCCCATGCACATGATCAAAGAGAATATGGACAAACAGTTGCGCGACTGCGGCGAAGCGCCCTTCTACACTCTCGGCCCACTGACCACCGATATTGCACCCGGCTATGATCACATCACCTCGGGCATCGGGGCCGCCATGATCGGCTGGTATGGCTGCGCAATGCTCTGCTATGTCACGCCTAAGGAACATCTGGGCCTGCCCGACAAAGAAGACGTTAAAGAAGGCCTGATCACCTACAAGATTGCGGCCCACGCAGCTGACTTGGCCAAGGGGCACCCGGGCGCGCAAATTCGTGACAACGCATTATCGAAAGCACGCTTTGAATTCCGTTGGCATGACCAGTTTAACCTGTCTCTAGACCCGGATCGTGCTCGTGAGTATCACGACGCCACGCTACCCAAGGAGTCCGGCAAAATTGCCCACTTCTGCTCCATGTGCGGACCAAAATTCTGCTCCATGAAAATTTCCCAGGACGTGCGTGACTATGCTGCCGAGCAGGAAGCTGACCGCATAGCACTTGCCGAAGATGCTGCCGCAGGTATGCAGGAAAAATCAGCAGAGTTTCTCGCCACTGGCAGCGAAATTTATCACCAGCGCCCAAGCTGATTAAAAGGCATTATTGACAATGCAGATCGGGATTTGCGGCGCCGGTATCATGGGCCGCCTGACAGCCTGGCAGCTATTAAAGGACGGCCACGAGGTCACACTGTTCGATAAAGACCCTATCGATAGTGGTCGTGCAGCCAGCTATAGTGCTGCCGGGATGCTAAGCCCATACAGCGAGGCCGAAGCAACGGAGCCACTGGTTTTTAAACTGGGTGTTGCCTCTTTGGATCTGTGGTCGACTTTGATCAAGGAACTAAAGGCCGATGTTCACTACCATAGCGGTGGCACATTGGTGGTGGCCCATAGCCAGGATCAGGGTGACTTTACCCGTTTCAGTAATATTGTCCGGCAACGTCTGAGCGCTGAAACGGGTGATTTTAAGCAGCTAACGCAGCAACAGGTCGCCGAACTTGAACCGGAGCTTGTGCCGCCGTTTCAGCAGGCGATGTATATGCCCAATGAAGCCTGGCTGTGTTGCTGCTGTTTAATGCCAGCCCTGGCCGATGCGTTGCGCGCTAAAAAAGTGCGTTGGTTCAGTGGTACAGAAGTGCTGGAAGCCAACCCCCGGCAGGTAACCGTCAAGGTACGCAGTGGCGAACGCCATCATGATTTTGATTACGTCATCGATTGCCGAGGCCTGGGAGCAAAACAGCAGTTACCGGAGTTACGCGGTGTGCGCGGCGAATTAATCTGGCTACGTGCGCCGGACGTTAAAATTAACCGGCTGATTCGACTCATGCACCCCCGCTACCGACTGTATATTGTGCCCCGCCGTGACGACCTGTATTTGATCGGCGCCACGCAGATTGAAAGTGAAGATAATCGCGAAATTACCGTACGCTCAACACTGGAATTATTATCGGCAGCCTACAGTATTCACCCGGGGTTTGCGGAGGCGCGCATTGTAAAAACCGACGTTAATTTGCGGCCGGCTCTGGCCGATAATCAGCCTAAGATCATTCACCAATCAGGGTTGCTGCAGGTAAACGGTCTCTTCCGCCATGGCTATTTGATGTCGCCGGCAATCGCCAAAGAAGTCGCGGGCATTATTGCTCAGGGCGATAGCTATCAATCGCCTTTTAAAGGCCTGCTCGTTAAGCAGCCGAAAACCGATGAGGTGGCACGGGAGCGCATCACTCATGATTAACATCTTTTTAAATGGTGAAAACAGCAGCCTGCAAAAATCAGAGACACTGGATATCGCATTGTCTGAATGGGGCTATGAAGAGGGCTGTTATGCCGTCGCCGTCAACGAAACCTTTGTGCCGCGCAGCCAATACGCTCAACAACACATAAATGAGGGCGACCGAATTGATGTCGTCAGCCCATTGGAGGGCGGTTAATCATGAGCTGGCAAATCGGCGGAAAAACGCTCAACAGCCGGCTGTTTATAGGCAGCGCGCTGTACCCGTCGCCCGCTATTATGCAGCAGGCCATTCGCAGCTCCGGCGCAGACGTGGTGACGGTCAGTCTGCGTCGCCAGAATCCTGGCGAAGGCGGTGGCTCGAGTTTTTGGCAACTGATCAAGGAATTGCAGCTGAATATCCTGCCCAACACGGCAGGCTGCCACTCCGCCAAAGAGGCCGTTACCACTGCGCAAATGGCCCGCGAAATTTTTGACACCAACTGGGTCAAACTCGAAGTCATTGGCGATGACTACAACCTGCAACCCGAGCCATTCCAGCTATTAGAAGCAGCGGAACAGCTCGTCAAAGAGGGTTTCGAGGTTTTCCCCTATTGCACCGATGACCTCGTACTGTGCCAGCGCTTACGCGATGCTGGCTGTAAGGTGCTAATGCCCTGGGCGGCCCCCATTGGCACCGGCAAAGGTATCATCAACCCCTACGCCCTCACCACCTTACGTGAACGCCTGCCCGACATGCCACTTATCGTCGATGCCGGCATTGGCCTGCCTTCCCACGCCTGTCAGGCTATGGAGCTGGGCTTTGATGGCATTTTACTTAACTCCGCCGTGGCACAGGCTGGCGACCCGGTAAACATGGCCAGCGCCTTTGCCAGTGCCGTTGACGCGGGCCGGCAGGCTTACCTGGCCAGTCCCATGCCTGAAAAAAACACTGCTGCGCCCTCCACACCAACTCTCGGCACCCCCTTCTGGCATCAGGATAAATAACAGATGAGCAATAAATCGATTGTCTGGAGTATTGCCGGTTCCGATAGTGGCGGTGGAGCCGGCTTACAAGCGGATCTGCAAGCTATAAACGGCCTAGGGGCCCATGCCTGCACCGTGGTCACCGCGATCACCAGCCAGAACTCCATTGCGGTAGAAGCTGTCGAAGCAGTTGATATTAAACCGCAACTGACGGCATTAGCCGCAGATATGCCCGCCCGCGCCATTAAAATTGGCATGCTGGCAAATACAGCACAGGTTATAGCGCTGGCAGAGCAACTACGCTTTTATAAAACTAACTGGGCACAACCACCTTTCGTGGTTTATGACCCGGTAATGGCGGCTTCCACAGGCGGCAGCCTCAGCCAGGAAGACTTATGCGAAAGTATTGGTACCCACCTGTTGCCCTGTGTTGACCTGCTGACACCCAACAAATTCGAAGCCGAACGGTTGACCGGGCTAAAACTGAGTGACCAAGCGTCGCGTGAAGCCGCTGCCAAAGCCCTGCTTGATGCCGGCTGCAGCGCTGTCGTCATCACCGGCGGCCATTTTGGAACAGAGCAAGCTTGCGACTTCTATGTGAATGCTCAAGGCAGCTTAAAACTGTCGAGTCCATTACAGAATACAGCTCATCATCACGGCAGCGGCTGTGTGTTTGCCTCTGCCATCGCAGCACTGGTCGCCCAGGATTATCCCATTGAAGATGCGCTGGTACTGGCAAAAGCCTATATCAACCGAGGCATCCGAGAAGCTCAGGGCATCGGCCAGGGAGCAGGACCGGTTGCCCATACCGGTTGGCCTGAAAAGCTAGAGGATTTCTCCCTCATTGCCGAGCAGGGCTCAGCCAAGCCCTTTGCCTGCTGTGACACAAAACAGCTTGGGCTATACCCGGTCGTTGATTCCATCGAATGGGTTGAAAAGCTACTAAAATGTGGCGTTAAAACGCTGCAGCTGCGTATCAAAGACGCTGACTCCCGAGATCTCGAACAACAAATTATTAGCGCCATTGCACTCGGCCGGGATTATCAAGCACGACTATTTATCAACGATTATTGGCAGTTAGCGATTAAACATCAGGCCTACGGTGTGCACCTGGGGCAGGAAGACTTAGACATTGCCGATCTGGATGCCATCCGTGAAGCCGGTCTGCGGCTCGGCATCAGCACCCATGGTTATTACGAAATGCTGCGCGCCCATGCCTGTCGGCCCAGCTACATCGCTATGGGCGCCATTTATCCAACCACCACCAAAGACATGCCCAGCAAACCTCAGGGTTTAAAGAAGTTGAACGATTACGTCAGTCTGATGCGCAAACACTACCCGCTGGTGGCCATCGGCGGCATTTCTATTGCCCGCGCCTACGATGTATGGGCACAAAACCCCGGCAGCATTGCCCTGGTGACGGCCATTACAAAGGCTGATGATTACCAGCTAGCCGTTAAAGAATTGATGCACATTACAGGTGAAAGCTATGTCGAACACTGACTCAAACGCGGACATGCTCAGCGACGAAGAGCTACTACGCTACAGTCGCCAATTATTGCTGGAACCCTTCGGTTTTGAAGCTCAGCTACGCTTCAAACAGGCCAACGTGCTGATTATTGGCCTTGGCGGGCTGGGCAGCCCGTCGGCCCTGTATCTAGCCGCTGCCGGCATCGGCAAACTAACGCTGAATGATTACGACCAGCTGGACTTGACCAACCTGCAACGTCAAATTCTCTACCGTACAACCCAGGTCGATGAAGACAAAAGCAGCGCCGCTGGCGCTAACCTTAACGCCCTGAACCCACACGTTGAGCTTGAAATTCTGCCGGATAAACTGGACGCAGAGAGCCTGCAACAACAGGTAAACAAGGCCGACGTGGTACTCGACTGCACCGATAATCTTGACACTCGCTACGCGATCAACGCTGCCTGCGTGGCACACAGCACCCCACTGGTAACGGCCGCGGCTATTGGCATGGAGGGGCACTTCACCTTCTTCAATCCGGCTGAAGAAAACGCGCCCTGCTATCAGTGCATGGTACCTGACACCGGTCAACGCCCCGACGCCAACTGCGCCACAACTGGTGTGCTCGGACCGGTACTGGGCATGATGGGCAGCCTACAGGCATTGACCACTCTCAAGCACCTGGCTGGCCTCGACAGTCAACCCAATACCCTGCTGCGCTTTGATGCCTTAAACATGGGCTTCCAGCAATTCAAGCTGGTACGAGACCCCCTGTGTCCAGTCTGCCATAACCATTAAACATCACCCACAAACAAAAAAGCCGTTACATTTAATGCAACGGCTTTCCTGTCAAAATAACGGTTTATAGCTTAAATTCTTTGACAAGTTCGCTCAGTTCCGACGACTGGTTACTGACACGCTGCCCCAATGAAGCAATTGATTCAGCCGAGCTATACACTGATTTTGACAGCTCATTGATGGAGCTCACCGAGCTATTAATATTGCCACTCACCGAGCTCTGTTGATCCGCGGCATTGGCAATTTGAGCATTCATATCGTTAATCTGGCTAACCGAGTCAAGAATGCGGTCTAATACTTCCGTGGTTTGACTCGCCTTAGAAACACAGGCATCAACATTAGCCGTACTATTGCTCATCACCTGTACCGCTTTACTGGTATTCGTGATCAGTTCACCAATCATATCCTGAATTTCATCAGCGGCTTCCCGAGAGCGTTGAGACAGGTTTCTTACCTCATCGGCGACCACTGCAAAGCCCTTACCATGCTCTCCGGCACGGGCTGCTTCAACAGTAGCATTCAATGCCAGCAGGTTCGTCTGGCGGGCAATTTCCTTAATCACCGTCAAGATATCACTGATACTGCTGCTTGACTGCTCCAGCCCTCGAATTACTTCAACAGCTTCATTCAAGTCCTCAGCCATAGTATTAATGGCTGCGACCGTATACTCCACCACCTGCGAACCTTCCTTCACCGCCACGTTGGCATCGGTCGCCGATTTAGCGGCTCTTGTGGCACTCTGCGCAACATCCGTTGAAGACTCATTCAACCTGTTAACAGCCAATACAATGGACTCGATTTCTGCCTGCTGGTCGCTCATGCGAGACGTGTTTTTAGTGGTTTCAGCCTGACTGGATTCAGCATCCTGAGTAATGGTGAAAGTCTGTGTCGAAATTCGTCCCACTAATTGATGTATGGTATCGATAAAAGCATTCACATAACCGGCCATCTCGCCAATTTCATCGTCACCTTTAATATTAACTCGGCGAGTCAGGTCACCCTCGCCCCGTGCGATTTCACGAACAATAGCACTCATTTCGTTAATACCTGAAACAATGCGACCCGCGACAAAGGTGATCACACCAACGGCAATAAAGATGCATAACAGCGTCAGCACAGCCGAATAAATCCAGGCGTCGGTTTTCTTCTCAGAAAGCGTTTCGCTCAGCTCTGTTAATGCCGCCGTCGCCTTGGCGGTAGGCACGGAGATAGCGATGGTCCAGGATTTGTTAATATCGCCAATCTTGAAGGGCACCACTGCCACCAGGTTATCACGGGCACGGATAAACGCTTCTTCGTGCTGCTGTATTGCATCCAGCATTTCAACGTTAGTCCCCAGCACCTCATCAACACGCTTGCCCAGCGCGCTGGTGTCAGCACTGTGGCCAGCGATAATGCCGAGGTTAGACGCAATCACTACGGTGCTGTCGCCGCCGTAGAGCTGGTTGCTCACGGTTTCAGCAATTCCCTGTATAAAATCAATGGTAAAATCAACGCCGGCAATGCCAAGGAATTTTCCATCCTCAATAATAGGGGTCACTAGGCTGGTTAACAGCACATCCTTGCCATCAATGGGGTAAACGTAGGGATCAATCAAGCAGTCCTGCAGGGTATCCTTGGGACACAGGTAGTATTCCCCCGCCCGAATACCATTGGCATCACGCTCCTGATTTTCTACTCCTAGCAATACATCTACGCTGCTCTTTGAATCAGCGGCGCGATAGACATAGGGCACAAATCGTCCGTTTTCGTCACTGCCTGGCTGTCCAACAAGCAAGTTATCGGCATTATCCAGGGCGTTAGGCTCAAAAGCGGTATAGATACCGAGGAAAGAAGGTTCTTTTTCCAGCACTTTGCCAAGAGAGCTGATAATCCGTGCTCGCAGGGCCCGGCGCGGCAGGTTATCTGCATTGGCTTCATCCCGTAGCGCCTCAACGGTCGCACCAAAGCTGCGCGCACTTTGCATTGCCCGATTGACCTGCCCAGACACCCGGCGGCCTTCATTCTGTCCGATACTCAGCAGCCGACCTTGCAGTTCCTTATAGAGTAACTCTTCAGTGGTCTCCTGAACTTGCGCCTGTGTCGAGCTGAACAGGTTCATACTCACCGCCTGAGTCACCGCAATGGCAACAATCAAGCTGATGCTGGAGACCAGCACAATTTTCCAACGTATTTTCATAATTATATCTGGCAATTGAGTAACTAACGGTATTTCAGGTCTGGCTAACGCTTTCGACCTGAGAGAGGACATCCTAATAGCTATTGTCGGCAGGACACCGAGCAAACTTGAGCGGCTTTTTCACCTTTCCATGACAACAGGCACTACCCTATAAGAAATAGTCGCTCCGGTCAGAAAGTCAAAAAAATAACGGCCTATAAACCCAACCATGAAGCCTATCCTGACTTCTGGTAATCCTTAAGCCACAACGCGGTGGCGCCAGCTACCGCCGACGGCATCACAATCAGGTTGAGCAACGGCACCATGGTTGCCAGCAGTACGGTACCGCCATAACCCAGCGTCGTGAGCCGGCGTTCAGCCAGCCGCTGCCGCATTTGCGGGAAATTAACGTCATTGTTATCCATCGGGTAATCCAGATATTGCATCGCCATCATCCAGATACTGAACAGCGCCCACAGTAGCGGGCTGACACTATTCAACACCGGTATAAATCCGAGAATAACCAGTCCCAAAAGGCGCGGTAAGTAATATCGCAACTTCACAACTTCACGCCCCAGGCTACGGCCGACTTCAGCCATTAAACTGCGCTGAGGAGAGGCTGCCACCTGCCCGGTCAAATAACGCTCAACCGCTTCAGCCAGAAAACCGTTAAAGGGGGCCGCAATAAAGTTCGCTAACAATGTAAAGGTGAAGGCGACAACGACCAGCACAAGGATTGCGAACAATAGCCATAATATCGACTCTATAAAGCTGAGCCACTCCGGTAGCCAACCCAGCAGCTGATCCATCCAACCGTCGAAGTAATGACTTAAAAAATAGATAGCCGTGCTGAACAACAACACATTAATGGCCAGCGGAATGAACACAAAGGCTCGAATACCGGGCTTACCTAACAGCTTAAAGCCCACTATCAGGTGCTCGACCCCCATAATAAAATTGCCGCGCATCGCAAAAAATCTCTATGTTAAACTGCTCCGCTGGAAGCCTCAGGCGGAGCCTTAAAAAAATGAAGTTTGATTGGTCGCAAGCATACTCTTTTCTTAGTCAGGGTGAAACGTACTCAAAACCGCTGGTGGGAATCAGTGCCTGCCTATGTGGTGACCCGGTGCGCTACGACGGCCGTGATAAGGGAATGCCTGGTCTCATTGAAACACTGGAAAAAAAGCTAACGCTGGTAAAGGTTTGTCCAGAAGTGGCCATTGGCATGAGTGTGCCACGCGCACCCATTCAGTTAGTGCGAATGAAACAGGGAAAAGAGCTGAAAATTGAAGCCCGCGGTATAGACAACCCGCGGCACAATGTCACTGAAGCATTAGGTCGTTATGCGCAACAGATAATCAACCAGCATACATCAACACAAAGTAGCGTCCCAATATTAAGCGGTTTCATTTTAAAAAACCGCTCTCCGAGCTGTGGTATCAATAGCACACCGATCCATGAAAACGGCAAACCAGTAACGATAGGTAATGGTATTTTTTCACAGCGGCTTCAACAACAGCTACCATGGCTACCGGTCACAGGAGAAGAGGCGCTCAAGCAAGCAAGCCAACAACAAGCATTTATTCATCGCTGCCAGTTGGTCGCGTGCTTCTGGCAGCGATATCTTGAACATGGCCTGCGGGCATTTCATCGATCGGCAATTAGCTTGATAGAACACCTTCCCCAGAAGCATCAGCTGGCACTCGACCAACTTACCAATGCCACATCACCAAAACCCCAAGATTATCTAACACAGCTAGTGGGCAGCCTGGCGATGCTCAATGCTCACAACAACGGTAGTTAGATGGCGTCATCGCCGGTTTCACCGGTACGAATTCGCACTGCCTGCTCCAGCGGCATCACAAAAATCTTACCATCACCAATTTTACCCGTATTAGCTGCTTTGGTAATGGCATCAATCACTGTATCAACCATGTCATCGGCAACCGCAATTTCAAGCTTCACCTTGGGTAAAAAGTCGACGACATATTCAGCACCACGGTAGAGCTCCGTGTGCCCTTTTTGGCGACCAAACCCCTTTACTTCGGTAACAGTAATCCCTGTCACACCAATTTCAGACAGTCCTTCACGCACATCATCTAACTTAAAAGGCTTAATAATGGCATTAACCAGTTTCATTTATTTCTCCCAGAGAGAAGCATAAAAAATTTTGCAAATTGTAGCATGATCCCCACCAAGAGGTAGAGATTGAAAAGATTGCACAGGCCGATTTTAATCAGCCATGTTAGAATTTGAGCCTTGTTAATACCCGCCGGAATTAAATCATGATTAACCCCACCATTATCGCCAAAATTGGTCAACAAATAGCCAGTTTGATGCCTGAACAAGCCAAAGCAACCCAACAGGAAGTCGAACGAAATATTCAAGCCATTTTACAGAGTGCCTTCGCCAAGCTAGAGCTGGTGACTCGCGAAGAGTTTGATGCGCAAACCGCTGTACTGCAACGTACCCGCGAAAAACTAGAGCAACTCGAAGCACAGGTTGCTGCGCTTGAGAGCCAGAATATAAGCCAAGGCAGCCACCAACAATAACACCTTTTAGTCAACGCTCTGCGCAACATGCGCAGAGTCCAGCCGCGCTTTTTCCGCTATCCTCTTACCCTGATTGCCGTATCCCGACATAGGTATTGCGCTTAAACTCCCCCCCCTTCACCCTAGCAAGTTACTAAAAATAAAATAGATACAACCAATGTCGCACATCACGCTCGACCAAGCTTTGCATAAGCATTATGCACGAAATCAACGCTGGGGCTTCACCTGGGCCCTCTGGACCGCAATACTTTGGGGCGCCTGGTACGTACCCGGCACCGCGCTGTGGTTTGAAGCACCCTATTCCCTCATCGATGCCAATAATCAGTCATTGGTATTAGCCGCCACCGCGGTGATGACCTGGGTACATGCAGTATCCGTGCTGTTTTTCCTGTTTATCTGGAACCTGATGCTGGGCAAGTCTGGTGATTATGTCCGCACACTGGTGCGCTTTCGCAAAATCTCCAAATGGTATGCGCTGGCCTCTCTGTGCGGCGGTCCGATGGCCATTTTTGGCTCCTACATGGCGATGGGTTTTATTGGCCCTGTTTTTGCCGCCATTACCTCCCTGTTCTACCCTGTGATCGGCGCGATCATCGCGCGTCTGTGGTACAAGGAAAAAATCACCTCCCGTGCAGCGCTCGGCATGTTCATTATCATTCTTGGTGGCGGTGTAATTTTTGGCCCTGAGCTGCTGGGCGAACTTGATTTTAATAACTCCAATGTCTGGCTGGGGTATCTGGGCGCCATTATGGCCGCTATTGGCTGGGGCGCAGAGGGTGCAGTCGCAGCGCGCGCCATGGATGTCAGCGATCCCGATTCAGGCATTCAATGTCGCTTTACCTTTGAGGTACTGTTCTGGAGCATCATTATTCTACCCCTGATTGCACTCCTGACCGACGTGCCCGTGCTGCAACTGATCACTGATACCCTGAGTAACGGCATGGCGATGCTATGGATCGTGTTAGGCTCAGCCTGTCACGCCTATTCCTACACGGCCTTTTATAAAAGCTTTGGCCTCATTGGCGTGACTCGCGGCGAGGCCATTGGCAACCTACACGCAGCATTTGCAGTATTGTTTGTTGTCGTTTTCACTCTGGATTTACCCGCGTGGTACTTCTTTGCCGGCCTGTTTCTCGCAACCGCTGGCAGCCTGGTGATGTTTACCGAGCCGGCAGAATCCGTTGCACAATTACGTGAACAGGAGACCAGCATATGAAACTGCATCAGAAGGGTTACCTGCTAGTTGAGCTCAGCCAGGTCGCAAACGCATGGGACTACGAACTTATTGCCATAGCCCTGCAAGAATACGGCGTCAGTGGTTCACGCTGGGTCAACACCTTCAGAGTCGCACTCGATGAGCTAGCTTCTGCCGGCTTAACCACTATCATTGACAAAAAACTGGACGACGGGACCTATGCAGGTAAAGACAAGGTGTTATTCCAGTATCGTTTAAATGAATTTGGCCGCACACGCATGCGTGAAACCGGCCTGCTAACCGACGATTAACTACCTACAACCCATTAAGGAAAGTGACATGAACGAATTTTGGGGCTACCCCGGCGCAGACATGCTATCGATTCTGGTCATCGGCGGCCTCAGCGCCATCTGCCTGTTATGTGCCTGGCTATTTGTTAAAAACTACTAGTTGCGTCTGCCAGTTACATAAAAATTACTGGCCTAATTACCCGCCCAGCGTTTAGGATGCCAGACAAAGACCAATAGCATTACCCACTCACTAGCTCCAGGGAAGGATCAATGAGTCTCGCAATTATCTATTCGCGTGCCAAAGTTGGCATTGACGCGCCTTTGGTTACCGTTGAAGCACATCTCTCCAATGGCCTGCCCAGCCTCAGCATTGTTGGCTTGCCTGAGGCCGCCGTTAAAGAAAGCCGTGATCGGGTGCGCAGCGCCATCATCAACTCCCAGTTTGAATTTCCTGCCCGGCGTATCACGATCAACCTCGCGCCCGCTGATTTGCCCAAGGAGGGCGGCCGTTTTGACCTCGCCATTGCGCTGAGTATTCTCGCCGCTTCTGAACAGGTTAGCGCCAGCACACTTGAAAATTACGAATTCCTGGGTGAACTTGCTCTCACCGGGCAGTTACGCCCAACCCCCGGCGCACTGCCAGCCGCTTTAAACTGTACTCGACACTCTCGCACACTCTTTGTGCCCAGCGATAATGCTAGCGAAGCGGCTCTACCGCAGCGCGCCAGCGTCATTGCGGCTCAACATTTGCTCGACGTTACAGCGCATTTAAATGGGCAGCAGCCATTAGATGTTTACCACAACCCACCATTATCGAAAACGAGCCCCTGCAATACGGATTTAAACGAGGTCATGGGGCAGTACCAGGCTAAACGGGCCCTAGAGATTGCCGCCACAGGTAACCACAACCTGCTTTTCCAAGGCCCGCCAGGCAGCGGCAAAAGTATGCTCGCTGCCCGCTTGCCCACCATTCTGCCGGAGTTGGATGAAGCAAGCGCCATGGAGGTTGCCGCATTGCGTTCAGTCGCTAACTTGCCTTTTGAGCTCGATAACTGGTTAAAGCCACCCTATCGAGCCCCTCACCATACAGCGTCTTCTGCGGCCTTAGTGGGCGGCGGTAGCAACCCGAAACCCGGAGAAATTTCGTTAGCTCATCGCGGGGTACTCTTTCTCGATGAGCTCGCAGAGTTCGATCGCCGGGTATTGGAGGTGCTACGAGAACCCTTAGAGGCTGGGCACATCAATATTTCCCGGATTAATCAACAGGTCAACTTTCCTGCAAGATTTCAGTTAATTGCCGCAATGAACCCATGCCCCTGCGGCTACCTGAATCACCCCAAAATTAATTGCCGCTGTAGTCCCGAACAAATAAAGCGATATCGACAAAAAATTTCTGGTCCACTGTTAGACCGCATTGACTTACAGGTCAACGTACCCGCCAATACACAGGAAGTAATCAATCCACCATCGCAAAGCGGCGAAACAAGCGAGGTCATTAAACAGCGTGTCAGCCAGGCACGCTTATATCAACAAAAGCGCCAGGGCTGCCTGAATGGAGACCTTAGTAGCCGCCAGTTAACGGCCTATTGTGCACTACAGGATGAGAATCGCCAGTTAATGTCGCAGGCTATTGACCGATTAGGGCTTTCCGCTCGCGCTTATCATCGTATACTGAAGGTTGCACGCAGCATTGCCGACTTGGCTCTCAGCCCAGACATTGAGGCAGCACACCTTTTGGAGGCATTGAACCTAAGAAATATGAACACATAAGGGGAGCAGCGGCCCACTAAGCAAGCACGCTTTCTTTCTGGCTATCCTGCTGAACCAATCGCTGGCAGACATTTTCGAATGACATTGCTTTATGGTAGAAGTAGCCCTGCACTTGATCACACTTGTGATCCCGAAGCAGCACAAGCTGGGCAAAATTCTCCACCCCCTCAGCAATCACTTTCATATTGAGGTTATGAGCGAGGTTGATAATTGCCTTCACGATTACCGCGTCCTCATCACAAGCCGCGGAATTTTCAACAAAGCTTTTGTCAATTTTGAGTGATGTAATCGGCAAGCCCTGAATGTGGGCAAAAGAGGAATACCCGGTACCAAAATCATCCAGCGAGAAATGAACACCGAGTTTGCTGATTTCATCCATACAACGGCGAGTCTCCTGCTCATTTGCCATCACCGCCGTCTCCGTCAGCTCAAACTCTAGATAACTGGCGTCCACCTGCGTTTTTTTAATAATTCGAGCAACGGTCTCACGCAGCTTCTTATCCTGAAACTGACGGAAAGACAAATTCACAGCAATTCGAACAAAGTGCCCTTGCTCCTGCAAATATTTGAGCGCCAAGCAGGCCTGATGAATCACCCAATATCCCATAGTGACAACTAAGCCTGTTTCCTCCGCTAACGGAATAAATTCATCCGGAGAAAGCAACCCGCGCGAGGGGTGCTGCCAACGAATCAGGCCTTCCATGCCAACAATTTCACCGCTGACAATATCGACACGAGGCTGAAACATCAAACGAAACTCGTTACGGCGTAATGCTCGCCGAAACTCAGCCTCTAAAATCAGCTGATTAGTGGCCTTTGTACTCAGCTCCTCTGTGTAGAAGCAATGACTGCAACCAGGTGTGCGCTTAGCATGCCCCATCGCCAAGTTTGCCGCACGCAACAGCGCTTCAGGGTTGACTCCCGCACTCGGATAAAAAGCCACACCGATGCTACAGCCCAAATGCAGCTGATCGCCGGGAATGGTATAGGGTTTCGCTAACTGCTCTGAAATCTGCTCAACCATGCGGAGCACATCAGATTCATTGCTAACACCCTCAAGAATAACGGCAAACTCGTCACCATTATTACGCGCCAACGTATCGCTTTTACGCACACAGGACTGCAGCCGCTCGGCAGCAACACAGATGACCGTATCGCCGGCTTCCCGCCCATAACAGTCGTTAATATATTTAAACTTATCGAGATTAATGGTGAGCAACACCACCTTTTGACGTGAGCGCTCCGCACGCTGCATGGCATGCAGCAATCGATCGTAAAAGAGAGTGCGATTTACAAGACCCGTTAACTTATCGTAGTGGTCTCGAAAACTTAATTTGAGATGGGCATCTCGAATATTGAGAGCGTAGCGTAACGCACGTTCAAGCGCTAACGCATCAAGGCCATTTTTAACAAGATAATCAGTGACACCGGCCTTGATAAGCGATGAACCAATGGTGCTGTCCATCTCAGAACTAATAACAATAATTTGTGCGGAAGGACTTAAGGCTTTCGCTTCGCGAATGAAATCATCATCACCCTGCTCGCTCAACCAGTACTCAGTAATAACAATGTCAAAACTGGCATCATACGACAGCGCTCGCAGCGCTTTAGCCGTCGTTCGGCACCAAGTCAGCTCATAATCCAGGCCTTCAATTTGGCCCAGTAAATTATTAAGAAACAGCTCTTCAGTATGCTGTTCCTCAACCAGAAGAATACGAATCTTCTCGCTTGGCGACCTGTTTTCAAATAGAACCATAGGGATGTCGATTCCTATACCCCTCACGCCAAGGCGTGAGGGGTGTGGCAGCTGATTTGGGCATCCCTGCACTCACAAAAACTAGCTTTTGGTGCCTACTTACTATTGTCGACCATGTAGTTAACGGCAGCAGCAATATCGTCATCAGAACAGCTCGCACATGTACCGCGAGGAGGCATAGCATTAATGCCGTTGATAGCATTGCTGATAACAGCGTCCAGACCTTTACTAGTACGCGCAGACCAAGCAGCAGAATCACCAAGTTTTGGTGCGCCTGCAGCACCGGTTCCATGACAGCCAAAACAGGTTGTTTTATAAATATCTTCACCTGAACGAGGACCAGCGGCTGCCGCAGCTACTGGCGCAGCAATATCACCACAATCTTCTCCAGAAATACAAACTTCACCAACGGGTTTAATCCGCTCACGGATTTCATCTTCAAGTGAGCTCTCAGCCAAAACGGCACCAGTAAAAAATACACCGGCAACCAATGAAGCAACCACTGCCAGAGTTTTAGTTAAAACGTTATTATTGCTGGATGACACTGCAATCCCCTCTCAAAGTATTAATATAAAGCTTTTTGCCAAAAAAATTTATGCCGATTATACCGGCAAACGTATTTTAAAACAGGAAAAATTTATTCGCTTGCGACACATCAAGGTTTGTTGAAATCATTTGCTTAACTAAAATCAATAGTTTCCCCGTAGACGAAGCCAGCAGCTGTGCGTATCATTGCAGCCAAATCCCTTTCAGCGCCCGTAGCTCAGCTGGATAGAGTAGTGGCTTCCGAAGCCATTGGTCACAGGTTCGAATCCTGTCGGGCGCGCCATATTAAAAAGTAAAACAACCTACGCAGCGGTTTTCGTGATTTCTTATCGCCCCTCAACCAGTAACTCAAACGTATTAGCACGAATGCCGTATTTACCCAACTGGCTATTTATATAGAATTACCCGTCAAGAGATGTAGGGCAAGGAAGCCCTTTCGCAGGGAAGCGGCATCTCTTTCCTTTTCCCCCCCTCGTTACTTTCATGGCGACGCTCAAAAAGTACTGCGCTCAGCCTGAGCGGCAGCTCATTCGCAAGCACAAAAAATCCATTGAAAAAAACTAATACTAAAGTACTAGTGCGAATACCTTATTTACGAAATTCAGTTCTAAGATAGACTTATATGCAAAGGATTTGGGGAAAGGACTCCCAATCCGCAAGGATGCGGATCTACTCTTATTTAGCTTACCTACTCAGCTCTTGATACTACGACTCCGCACTGCCAAATACACGCCCTAGATTATTCTTTAATTCAAAGAACAGGTTCGTAATTTTTTTATAATCCTGCTCATGACTTTCTGCCTCAATTTTTCGTACTAGCAACACAACTTCATCGGCATCATCTAGCCCATATAACACGCTGCGCAGTTGATGCGCCTGATCTCGAACACTTTTAAAATCATACTGTTGTAACGCGATATCCAGCTGACTTAACTGACGCAGGACTTCTTCATTAAGCAATTCCTCCGGCAGGCGACTAAGAAATGACCCTTTTTGTGTTGTCCGTGGTGTTGTCTTTTTAGCCAATGTTGCGCCTGTTTTTAGATCGACAATCGTATCAATTAATAGCACTTCATCAAGCGGCTTAAACAAGGCCCGGTCAAACCCCTCATCTAACAAACTATGCCCATCATCTTCAAACACCTCAGCAGTTAAGGCAATCACAGGCGTCTGCGCAACCAATGGTTCACTTCGTCGCATTTCCTTCATGGTTTGCCTTCCATCCAGTCGCGGCATATTCAAATCCATCAGTACTAAATCAACAGCGCGAGCATTAACCTCTCTCAAAACCTCAACACCATCACGAACAGCAATAACATCACACCCCTCGGCCTCTAAAACAGCACTAATCAAATTTCGATTGAAGCCATTATCCTCCGCCACTAACACCCTAAAACCTTTCAACCGATAACCTTGAGGAATTTCCCCCTGCAGATTAAACGTTTTTTCTGAGTGTCTTTTTTCCTTATAGTTTTTTGCCTGCCGCAAGACATGTTGTAATTTAGACCGCCTAATAGGCTTGCTTCTGATATATAACGGGCCAAATCTAGCGCACTCATCCTCTAATGCGTTAATCCCCATCAAATCCATAGCCACCAACAAAATAATCGGACCCGTAAAATAATTCCGAATCTCACCAAGCAGCTCATCGCGATGCTGGACTCTAAGCTCCTTAGCGGTCAACCCAATAATCAGCACATCTCGCTCTGAGTTAGACTGTTCAAGATTAATTAATAACTTGGATAGACTTTCACTCACGGAAATATGGGGTAAAACGGAAATGCCCACGCCTCTCAAAAAGCGCCGCATCCAGGAATTTTGTTCATAAATAAACAGCCGTCCATCATAGCTTGGTGACAACTGTTTATTGTTCGGGGTATCCAAACGACCATTTGCTATATCACAGCAAATCCCAAAAGAGACTTCCGCACCTTGCCCAGGCTGACTAGAAATACGAATATCGCCACCCATCAACTTAGTCAGCTGTTTAGCAATCGCCAAGCCCAAGCCGGTACCACCAAAGCGCCTCGGAATGGTTTTATTCGCCTGACTGAAAGCATCAAAGATTTGTGACTGGTGCTCGGAGCTAATGCCGATACCAGTGTCTCTAACAGAAAATAACAATTCGACACTATCGTCTTTATGTGATGCCAAGGACGCGGTAAGAACCACCTGCCCATTATCAGTAAACTTGAGCGCGTTGCTGACTAAATTAGTCAGCACCTGCCGTAATCGCAATGCATCCCCAATCACTTCAAGGGGCACATTGGGCTCAATAAAGAGGACCAGATCAAGCTGCTTCTTATGAGCAGTCAGAGCGTGCATTGCAACCACATCCTCTAACGCATCCTCAAGGCAAAAGGGCAACGCTTCCACCCTGACGACACCGGATTCCAGCCGTGTAAAATCTAAAATATCATCAATTGTCGATAATAGAATTTTTGACGCGCCAGTAATGCTTTTCAGATACTCTTCCTGGCTATCGGTAGGCGACATGGTTTGCAGTAATTTTGCATACCCTGACACAGCTGTCAGTGGCGTTCTTAACTCGTGGCTCATGCGCGCCAGGAAGTCACCCTTGGCAGCGCTCGCTTCCATCAACTCTTCTCGCGTCGCTTCAAGCTGCTCATTTCGTCGCTCCAACGCTATCAGCGCGCCCTTCAAACGACCAGTAGACTCATCAACTCTCGCATTCAGGTCTCTACTAGCCTCCTCCACAGAGGCCGCAAGACTATTGATACCATTGATTAGTTCGCCCAACTCACCCGTCGCTTCAACCGAAGAGCGCTCAGAAAGACTGCCCTCTCCCAGCGCTCTGACCGTATGAGTTAAAGAGCTGATAGGCCGAGAAATCCCTCGCGCAACAAATCCGGCCAATAAAAATAGGAGCAAAAACCCCACTCCACCCATTATCAAGCTGGTAACGAGAATCGCCTGCTGTTCTTCACGCATGCGCTGCTCATCCATGATTAGCTGCACCCAACCTAATACTCGATGAGGTTCTGGGCCGTCATCAGCCACCACATCAAACTCATCGAGGTTCAATGAGTTATAATAGACCGGTGCCTGAAACGTCCATAACAGGCCTTTACGATCAACGACATATTCGTGCCTTTCTTCCAGCAGTTCGACAACAATTGACTCCCCACTCACAGCAAGTAACAGCACGCCCTGAGCGTCAAAAAAACGAACTGCACGCATATCATCCTGCTCAAGCATCGTATTCGCCAGACGCTTGAGGGTGGCAAAATCACCCGCAAATAAACCAAACTCGGCGGCCCCCACCAAATAACGAGTCATACTGCTGCCATGGTCACTCAACATAGCCTCTCGGTCAGCCTGCCGAGTAATGACCATATAAGAGGTCAGCATTGCCGTAATCACAAACAACGGCAAAACCGTCAGCAACAACAAGCGCTGGCTAACACTCAAACCACTTGATTTCATGCGTTGTTCGTTACCTTTACTCATAATAAGACGGGTCGCTCAAATCAATTCATCGCCAGCTTCAGCCGAATAAAAAACCGCGGTTCAAAAATATTTTCTTCGTCGTAATCGAGATAGTCATCCGTAACATTATGAGCAATAAATTCAATTTTCCCTTTCCAATCAGCAACCTGAAGATCCCTGGCAATACGCAAATCAAGCCGGGTAATTTCATCCACATCATCACCGCCCGTCCATTCCATTTCCGAGGTATGATAAATCACCCCGCTGAGCTGCCATGCCGGTACCGGGCGATAGGCCAATAACAGGCTGGTATTGTGTTTGGGTATATGGGTGCCGATATCTTCGGGGCGCGGGTCGTCGGGCAGCTCGCCATCAATATCGATATAGGCATACTGCCAGCTTAGCAGCCACTGTTCGTCAAGCCGGTAGCCCAGCTGCAGCTCAGCGCCCCGATTATCCCAGTCCAGGCCGTTGTACCAAACCCGCCGGTCGCCATCAATGTCCGGGAAAATCTCTTCGGCATCATAACGGGCATCGCGCATCTGCTCCTTGAAGATTTTTAAATCCAGCGTCAGGTCGCCATTCAAAAACCGCCCCAGATAGCCCACTTCCCAAACATTCAGCCGTTCCTCATCGGCGGAGCCGGTATTGGTTATAATCTGGTCAATCAGCGTACCATCCGCAAAGGTGATGCTGGTATGCTGGTAAACGGTCAACAGTGAGGGGGTGCGTTTACCGGCGGTGTAACTGGTACGCAACATATGGTCAGGTGTCAGCTGATAGTTCAGCGCCGCGCGCGGTGAAGCAAAGGTGCCGACAATCGCGTTGCGCTCCACCATCAAACCAACATTAGCCCGCCAGGCGGGGGCAAAGTGCCATTCCAGGTTTGCAAACAGCTGATACTGCTCTTCATCAATGGTGTCATCGTGGCCCAGCATGAACTGACTGCTGAGCCGGTCAACCCGGTAGGCGCTACCCCACACCATACGCAGTTGCTGGTTAAGGTTGAAGGTATGTTGTAATTCCAGATGATAACGCTGGGAAAACCCGTCGCGAATATCGCCCAACAGTACTTCGTCTGCTTGCGTAAACCCAAATGCTCCGGGCGGGGCCCCAACAATAGTCGAAAACCGTCCCAGTACCGTATCATCCTCAATGTGCAGATAGTTCTGATAGAAGCTCAACTGCACATCGCCATTATCCAACCGCCGGGTCCAGCGTAACTGCTGGTAATGACTATCAAGCCGGCGATTATGATAGCCGCGTACATCATTGTCAGGCAGCTGCATTCGATCTTTACCAAAGCCCAGACTGATATCCAGCTCATCATTCAGCGTTGGCGTATATAAGCCCTGCCAGCGGAACTGCTGATTATTCAGATCATCCTCACGGGTGTGGGTCGGCCAGGGGCCACTCTTGGGCTCATAAAAGGGCTCGAAGCCGCTATTATGCTGCTGGAGAAAGGACACGGAGTAACTAAAGTCATCAACACTGGCGCTGAAACGGCCACTGTATTCACGCGTATCGATACTGCCATGCAGAGTGCGCAATGACAGCTTTGCCGCTGACAGGGGGTCAACCGTGACAATATTGATGGCGCCCAAAAAGGCGTTGGAACCATAGGCTGCAGTATTGGTGCCGCGAATCACTTCAATGTGATCAATGTCGTCGATGGCAATGCCCAGCGATGTCCAGATCACCGTGGACTGTGCCGGCTGATAAACCGAGCGGCCGTCCACCGACACTTCCAGGTGACCGGGGTAGTCCGGGCTCAACGCCCGCGAAGAAACGCCCAGTTGATTCCCAGAAACCGAATAATTCAAAAAACCGGGCACTAAGCGTAATAATTGTGGAATTTGTGTAGCTCCAGAGGCAGCTATCATTTCCCGGTCAATGACCGTTACCGATGCCGGCACCTGCATCAACGGCTGCTGTAGCCGCGTGCCCGTCTGGATGACGTCCACATCGGCGTACAAATCTATCTCCGTCACAGGTTCCATAGCAAAGCCCTGTGGAGCCCAGCAAAAAAGGGGCAAATATATCATGCGCTGAGATAAGCTCATTGCTCGACAACCTCCAAAACCAGTCCAGACTCATCCCTGACACTAGCACTGAGTTGTTGACGCATTCGCTCCTTTAGCTGCGCTTCATTACCAATGGTTAACCCCAATGACTCCACCACCTTGTCATTGATTGACAGGCTGAAGTATCGAGGGTATTGCAATCGCACCATGGGTGCCTTTTGTGACTTCAAAGACAAATAACTGAGTAGCCGTTCGCCCGTATCCCGCCCAACCTCCAAAGGAGAGCTAAAGATCGAAATTAGCGCTCCAGCATCGGTGTATTTTTTTGAATAACCGATAACCGGAACTCGGTGGCGGTAACTGAGAAACAGGATCCATTTGGCAATTTTACTGTTGAAGTTCGCCTTATCTGGAATCACCAGGAATACATCGCTTTTGGCGAATATTTTTTTCAGGTCAGCGATTGGATTACTTTCTTCAAACAGGCTGGCAGCGATTAATTTCAACCCCCTACGCTGGGCAACACGCTTAAATTCACTCAGCCTGTTTGGCGCCGAAGCATTAACAACGGTTCCCAGTCTGGTCGCCTGCGGGCTAATTAATTTGGCGAGAAGAATAACCCGCTCGGCGGGTTGATCCAGTACGACAGCGCCCTTCAAAGCATCCGGAAAACCTTTTTCCGTGGTTATTTCACGTAACAGACCACTGGCTGTAATGAAACTTGAATAGATGGTGTCGGAAATATTTTCCTGCAATGCATAGCGAGTAGCGCGTGTACCGATGGTCACCAGCACATCGATATCATCAGGTAATACGGCCTCTTCACTTAGCAGTGAGTCGAGCGTCAAACTGGCTATTGGAATCGCCGACTGCTGCTCAAACAACGTGGCACGGATACCCTGTTCCACTTCACGGTAAGGCAAGGCATCACTCGATAGCAGCAATACAATGCCATTACCTGCATATAACAAAGGCGCGCACAGCAGCAGCAATAGCGCTAATACCCTTTGCACACTGTATATCACTACTCTCATTGATCAGCTGTCTCTACGCATCCCTACGACCGACATCGTCTTTCTACTCGCCTATGTCCTGTGCAGCTTGTATATGCCTCATTTTTTCGCCAATAACCCCTGCCTGAGTGCGATTATTTAAATTGAGCGCCCTCAATACACCGCTTACATGCACTTTGATCGTGTTTTCTGATAAATCCAGACGCCGCGCAATATCTTTATTGCTACGCCCTTCACCCAGCAACAGCAAAATTTCCTTCTGCCGTTCCGTCAGCACATCGTAGGCATGTTTTAAATCAACGGGAATTTCAAGGGCACCTTCATCAGGATCAGGTTCCATGGCAACCTTTAACAAATGAGGGGGCAGGTAAGTGTCCCCTCGCAGCACCAATCGAACGGCGTTAATCAGGGTATCTTCTGATACACTTTTTGGGATAAAACCAACCGCGCCCAGCGCGATGGCTTTTTTGATCGTTTCGGGGTCATCAAGACCTGAAATGACCGCTACTTTGAGGCTCTTGAATTGCTGACACAAACGCTCCAAAAACTCAAAGCTATCCATGCCCGGCATTTTCAAGTCCACTAACGCCAAGTCATAATCGGATTTACAGCCCAGCAAATCGAACACTTCTCTGGGATCATGGGCCAATGAAAAATTAGCGCCTTCAAAGGCGTCGGCCAACGCCCCCTTTAGTCCCGCAATGACGACGTTATGGTCGTCGGCAATGAGAAAATCCATAGTCCATGCCCAATAATATTAATAAGCGAATGGTCGGCATTATCCCACATAAAAACAGCCTTTCGGTAACCCTGTAGGTTTCTTTTCGTTTATGTCTTTATTTGACCGTTTTTTGTCCGCTCATAAGCTGCACATTACCACCCACTGCCGCGGTATTGACCGTCCGCGTCTGTTCCGTGGAAAAGGCTAGTAAATAATTTGGCCCGCCAGCCTTTGGTCCCGTTCCAGAAAGTCCACAACCGCCAAAAGGCTGAGCCCCGACAATTGCGCCAACCGTATCTCGGTTAATATAAATATTACCCACACGGATATTCTGTTGAACCTGTTGAATACGTTGCTCGATACGACTATGAAAACCAAAGGTCAAACCAAAACCAGTATCATTAATGGCGTTAATAACCTCATCAAACTGGTTAGCCGAGTAACGCACCACATGCAATATTGGCCCAAAATGCTCTTCCGAGAGCTGTCCAATAGCGTCAATTTCAATCAAAGTCGGCGCAACAAAGTGTCCATTATCACAAGCTGGCGGCAACAAAGACTGGTACAACAATCGCTCTTGCTTTTGCCAATACCCGATATGCTTATTCAAAGCCGCCTGGGCTGATGCGCTAATCACTGGCCCAATATCAGTTTCCATCGCTAGTGGATCACCAACAATCAACTCATCCATGGCGCCACATAACAATTCAATGACCTGTTCAGCTATGTCCTCTTGAATATAAAGTACTCGTAATGCCGAGCAACGCTGCCCCGCACTATTAAAGGCCGATTTCATAACATCCATGACTAACTGCTCAGGCTGCGCAGAGCTGTCTGCCATCAATACATTTTGCCCGCCGGTCTCTGCAATCAAGGTAGCTATTGGCCCATCACGTAACGCCAACTGCCTATGAATATCGGTCGCAACTTGGCCGGAGCCTGTAAACGCAACGCCCGCTAATCGCTCATCTAAAAGCGTTGTCGACAAAGCCGCGGAGTCACAGGGCAAATAATGTAAAACGGAAGCCGGCACACCGGCTTGATAGAGCAAATCAATCGCTCGCTGGGCCGTTAAAGTGGCTAATGATGAGGGCTTCGCTAACACACAATTACCTGTCACAAGTGCGGCAGCAATTTGGCCTGTGAAAATGGCCACCGGAAAATTCCATGGGCTAACACATAAAAAAACGCCACGCCCCTGCAGCCGCAACTCATTTTGTTCACCCGCAAAACTTGGCAGCACGGTCGGCACCGTCATTTGTGCAACTGCCTGCTGTGCGTAATAACGTAAAAAATCGATTGCTTCACGGACATCGGCAAGACTGTCTTCAACGGTTTTTCCCGCTTCCTTCACGCACAAGCCAACTAACTCAGCACGGTGCTGCTCAAACAGGTCAGCAGCGATTAGCAATATGTCAGCCCGCGCCCCAACGGGTTTGTCACGCCATGCCGTCCAGCCCTCTAAAGCCACTGAGAGAGCCTGCTCTACACGGTAACTATCAGCGCCGGATAGAACCTGATTTTCAGCAATTTTTTGCTGCTTATCCGCAGGATTAAAAGCGTCTCTTGCCGGTAGCGCCAGCTGTTCGCCAGCAATAATCGGCTGACAAGGTTTAATATCAGCAAGCCCCTCTTTAACCGCCAACAAGAAGGATTGCTGCTCCTGCGCATTAGCGAAATTAACACCTTTGGCGCTCTTGCGCTCAGCCCCAAAAACATCTGACGGCAGTGGAATCATCGTATTCCGATAGGTGGTTTGCTGGCTATATTTCCTAATCTCTGACGCAGATAAGGTTAGATCCTGCTCACACTCCAGATGGGCGACCTGATTAACAAAGGAGCTGTTAGCGCCATTTTCAAGCAATCGGCGCACCAGATAAGGCAACAAATCCTGATGCGCGCCAACAGGCGCATACACTCGGCAGCGAATATCAGCGGCTTTTTCAACACCCGGTTTACCAGTTAGTAATTGCTGATACAGCTCCTCTCCCATTCCATGGAGTCGCTGAAACTCAAAGTCGTTGCCCGCCGTGCTATGAAGAATAGTCGCGACGGTATGCGCATTATGAGTAGCAAATTGCGGATAAAATGCCTGCCGGTGTGCTAACAAATAATTAGCGCACGCCAAGTATGAAATATCGGTATTTTTTTTCTCTGTGAATACCGGATAGTCAGCTAAACCCTGCTGCTGCGCATATTTTATTTCATAATCCCAATAAGCACCTTTCACTAGTCTTAAAGGAATACGGCGCCCACCTATCTCTGCAAGCTGTTTAAGGTAGTTCAGCGAGGATAACGCACGTTTTTGGTAGGCCTGCACAGCCAAACCAAGCCCCGGCCATCCAACTAAGTCATCACTCAAATAAACCCGCTCAAATATTTCAAGGGACAGCTCAAGTCGACTCGCCTCCTCGGCATCAACGGTTAAACCAATACCCAGCTGTTTTGCAGCAACGGCTAACTCAAGTAATAGCGGGCATAAATGACTGACCGCCAACGATCGACGTTTATATTCATAACGCGGATAAAGCGCGGATAATTTAACCGAGATACTGGGCCGCTGTTGAACCGGCAAAGTGGTATCACAAGCATTACCAATAACCCTAATGGCGTTTAGATAAGCCTGTTTATAGTGCTCCGCATCAGCCGAAGTCAACGCCGCCTCGCCCAGCATATCGTAGGAGTAGAGGTAATGTTGGTTATCTTTTTTCTTGGCGCGCTGTAATGCCGTGTCAATGTCTTCAGACATCACAAACTGCTCGGCAATGCGCTGCATAGCCTGCTTTAGAATGGTACGAAAAACGGGGGCATCTAAACGTGCAATTAATTTGTCGAGCTGCTGCTCAGACTGCTGAGGACTTAACAGTCGGCCGCTGAGTGTTAGCGCCCAGGTTGAGGCGTTTACAAAGAGCGATTCGCTTTGTCCCAAGTGTTGTCGCCATTGTCCGCCGGCCAGCTTATCGGCAATCAATGCATCAACCGTTTCATTGTCTGGGATACGGAGCAAGGCTTCGGCCAGGCACATCAGCGTCACGCCTTCCTGGGTAGAGAGATCATAATGCCTTAGCAAGGCCGAAAGCCCTGAATCGTGACTTAGCCTTATCCTGATGCCAGCAATTAAATCATTTGCCAAAGCCTCACTTTCAGTGATTCCAAGCGATGAACAGGCCACTTCATTGAGCAAGCGCTGCACCACTAAGTTTTCATCGCTTAGATAATCACGAGCGATCTCAGCCTTTAAACCGGCCAACTTGGAATAACTCATATTGCTGTCTTCAGGTTCCATTTAAACTGAGCCCCCGCATTTTTTACTGCTGACAAACAATTATTAACTACTCTATTACCCTCTTTATCGTTTTACCATTCTGAATGCCGCAAAAACAGACAGGCAAAAAAAATGCCCGCATAAAGCGGGCATTTTCAATTAACGTTTGTAATAGCCAGTTTGAGGCTAGCACCAAGTGTTAATTAATACTTGTCCTGGCCTGGGATCCAGCTTGTACCTGCCAGCGGTACACGAGCCATCGCAGCCGCTTCAACCGTCAGCGCAACCAGATCTTCTGGCTCCAGGTTATGCAGGTGGTTCTTACCACAGGCACGGGCGATAGTCTGAGCTTCCAACACCATGCACTGCAGGTAGTTAGCCAGACGACGGCCACCCAGCTCAGGGTCCATGCCAGCAGCCAACTCAGGATCCTGAGTTGAAATACCCGCAGGGTCACGACCTTCGTGCCAATCATCGTAGTAACCGTAAGACGAGTTCAGCTCGTTGAAGCCTTTCTCAAACTTAGGATGGTTATCACCCAGTGCAACCATAGCCGCCGTACCAATAGCAACTGCATCCGCACCCAGCGCCATACATTTTGCTACGTCAGCACCGTTAGTGATACCACCGGAAACGATCAACTGAACTTTACGGTGCATACCCATTTCCTGCAGCGCTTTAACCGCCAGAGGAATACAAGCAAGTGTAGGAATACCAACGTGCTCAATAAATACATCCTGAGTCGCCGCAGTACCGCCCTGCATACCGTCAACAACAATTACGTCAGCACCAGCTTTAACCGCCAGTTTCACATCGTAGTAAGTACGAGTTGCACCAACCTTGATGTAAATGGGCACTTTCCAATCCGTGATTTCACGGATCTCAGTGATTTTCACCGCCAGATCGTCCGGGCCTGTCCAGTCAGGGTGACGACACGCAGAGCGTTGGTCAACACCTTTAGGCAAGGTACGCATTTTGGCAACACGATCCGTAATTTTCTGACCCAGCAGCATACCGCCACCACCTGGTTTCGCGCCCTGACCCAATACAACTTCGATCGCGTCAGCTTTACGCAGATCGTCTGGGTTCATGCCGTAACGAGAAGGCAGGTATTGGTATACCAGTGTTTTAGAGTGGCCACGCTCTTCAGGTGTCATACCACCATCACCAGTGGTTGTTGACGTGCCCATTTTGTTAGCGCCACGACCCAAGGCTTCTTTGGCATTGGCGTTCAATGCACCGAAGCTCATACCCGCAATTGTTACGGGGATGTCCAGGTGGATAGGGTTCTTGGCGAAACGCGTGCCCAACACAACATCTGTCGCACATTTTTCACGGTAGCCTTCCAACGGGTAACGAGAAACACTCGCACCCAAGAACAGCAGGTCGTCAAAGTGAGGAACCTTACGCTTGGCACCACCACCACGGATATCATAGATACCGGTTTCCGCAGCACGGTCAATTTCCCACAGTTTGTCACGACGGAAGGTTGGGTTTTCAATTAATCCCGGATGTTTTGTAGTCATAACTATTTCTCCTCAACCTTACAGCTTAGCGTCGTCAATATGGAAGTTATACAGGTTACGAGCTGAACCATAACGTTTGAAGTTTGCAGGATCGTCATCAACACCTGCTTCGCTCAGCAGGTTACCTAATTCTTCAATATGTTCAGCGCGCATTTCTTTTTCTACCACGTCTGCACCTAATGATTTTACAGTGCCCTTAACGTAGATATGTACTTCGTACATGGAATCGCCCAGCGCATCGCCCGCATCACCACACACGACCAGGCAACCAGCCTGACCCATGAAGCAGCTCATGTGACCAATGCTGCCTTTAACAACAATGTTGGCGCCTTTCATGGAGATGCCGCAACGAGCCGCAGCGTCGCCATCAATGACCAACAGACCGCCATGTGCTGTTGCACCTGCAGCCTGGCTGGCATTACCTTTAACGTGTACGCGGCCAGACATCATGTTTTCTGCAACACCAACACCCACGTTACCATTAATCACAACGTTTGCTTGCTGGTTCATGCCCGCAGCGTAGTAGCCCGCGTGGCCGTTAATTGTTACATCTAATGGTGCATCAATACCGCAAGCAACCGCGTGCTCACCTTTAGTACCATTAACTGTCCACTCACCAGTGGCATCTTTTGGTAGATCGTGCAGAGCCTGGTTTAGCTCGCGCACAGAACTTTGAGTTAAATCAACCGTAGTCATATGCTTATATCTCTTTACAGGTTCAGTGATTATTCAGCGTCGCCGCCCCAGGAATAAACAGTTGCAGGCTCTGGCTCCCACAACTTCGCATTTTCGATGCCTGGCAGATCCGCCAGCGCATGGTATTCAGATGCAAATGCCACGTAGTCGTCAGTCTCAGCCATAACTGCTGGTTTACAAGCGATAGGATCACGGATCACGGCAAAACCGTTCTGCGTACCCACTACAAACGTGAAGAAACCGTCCAGTACATCCAAGCTACTTTCCAGCGCTTGCTTCAGCGTATCGCCTTCCTGCAGACGCCAGGTCAGGTAGCCAGCAGCTACTTCTGAATCGTTTTCAGTGTTGAAGTGAATACCTTCGCGCTGCAGCTCAACACGCAGACGGTTATGGTTAGACAAGGAACCATTGTGCGCAAGACACAGATCCATACCCGTTGTGAACGGGTGAGAACCTTCGGTCGTTACCGCTGACTCTGTCGCCATACGCGTATGACCAATGATATGAGACCCTTTCATGCCAGCCAGGCCGAAACGAGTAATCACGTCTTCAGGTAAGCCCATGCCCTTAAGAATCTCGATGCTAACGCCAACACTCATCACGCTCACTTCAGGGTGATTGGTTTCGAGATAGCTGCGAATACCTTCTTCAGACGCATTAATTTTAAGAACAGCGGCCCCTGCTTCAGAATAAACATCCATTTGAACAGCGCCGCCGTAAGTGGATTCCAGCTCAGCCTGCAGCTCATGCCATAAATAATCGGCTTCTTCATGCTGCAGCGTCAGTTTAATGCCTTCAGATACTTCATCGCCATATACGGCAAATCCAGCACTATCCGGACCACGGTTTGTCATGGCAACCATCATAGGCGCAAACAACTTACCTATCTCATCATGGAGACTAGGATTTTTTAAGTAAAGACCAACAATCCCACACATAATTCTTTCCTATCATCAGAAATAAACAAGTACTTAATAACAGCTCTACTTTGAGTAGCGAGAAAATAAATACTTTTTTACTGGCTTAAAGTTAAAGGCGCTGGCACGGCTTATCATGCCAACCCGCATTTTCTCCCAGCCCAAAATCTCTTATTAGCCTTTTTTCAGCTGGCTATTTATCTATTAACAGTGCTGCATTACTGTAGCGCAAATAAATTTACTATAAGTAAACTTTTGGGTAAACCTTTATTGGTAATTTTTTATACCCATTAGAAATATATATTTGTTTTTAAAAAGCAAAAGCTTAGCCTCAACAGACAAAAACTAAAATATAGTGTTTTATCAGCGAGTTAAGAGCAAAAGAGCAAGCAGAAGGTAAAACGAAGAAAAGCAAGAAGGCAAACTAACGCCCTCTAATAAAAGACACAAAACTGAATAGAGCGGATATTATTTTTAAGTTAAGACAACAAGTTAAAACCAGAGCGTTATAGCGCCCAAAAAGAGACTTTCTATATTTTATAAATTAAGAAAATATAAACTTGTTTGCTTTTCAGCAGCTTTGAAACGGTGGCCATTAAATGGCCACCGCCAAAGTAAAAGACATTTAAACGCTTAGAAGAACTCTACGTAGCGTTCCAGTTCCCATTCGGAAACTTGCTTCATGTATTCAACCCACTCCATGCGTTTGATTTTCAGGAATTCATCAACAACTGGGCCCATTTGCTCACGGAACAGTGTATCTTTTTCCAGTTCGTCACAAGCCAGGCTCAAGTTCTGAGGCAGAATCTTGATACCCATTTCGTCCAGCTCTTCCTGAGACTGGCCATAGTGGTTAACGTTGTGATGCTGACCTGGATCCAAGTCACGATCGATGCCGTCAAGACCTGCAGCAATTACCGCAGCCGTTACCAGATAAGGGTTACAACCACCATCAGCCAGACGGTATTCAATACGGCCGTAAGGAACACGAACCATAGAAGAACGGTTGTTATCACCCCAGGAAATGTAAGCAGGCGCCCAGGTTGCACCAGACAGTGACGTCCCCACAGTCAGACGCTTGTAAGAGTTGACGGTTGGGGCTGACAGCGCACACAGTGCCGGTGCGTGATGCAGCAGACCTGCCATGAACTTCTTAGCCAGATCAGACAGACCCATGCCATTTGGATCATTATCATCCTGAAACAGGTTGTCTTTGCCATCAGTCGTAATGGAACAGTGAATGTGCATACCGTTACCCGCCTTATTAGAGAACGGCTTAGGCATGAAGGAACAGATTAGGCCATGGTCGTTAGCAATCTCAGCGGCACCCATGCGAACCATTACGAAGCTATCTGCTGAATCCAGTGCATCGCTGTAGGTGTAGTTGATTTCAAACTGACCGTTACCGTCTTCGTGGTCGATCTGATAAACGTCCAGACCCGCATCTTCCAGTGCTTCAACCATTGACTCCAGGTAATGACGTTGACGTGACAGGCCCTTGTAGTCATAACAAGGCTTGTCCAGCAAATCAGACTCTTCAGCAACGATAATTTTGCCGTTTTCATCACGGGCTAACAGACTAAATTCAGGCTCCAGACCCGTGTTCAATGTCCAGCCACGCTCAGCCAGACGAGCAACCTGCTTGCGCAATACGTTACGTGAACAGTACTCGTACTCTTCACCGTTAACTGTTCCGTTACACACAATACGTGCGTAACCTTCCTGCCAAGGCACAATGCTTAATGTGCTCAGGTCACCACGACCAAAGAAATCAGGATCGTGTGGTTCCATGCCTAGACCCCAGGCTGCAAAACCTGCAAAACCTGCACCTGTTTTTACAATATCTTTTAGGCAACGCGCCGGTACCAGCTTGGTTTTAGCTGCACCATGAATGTCTACGAACTGCGCCAACAGATAACGTATGTTATTTTCTTGTAAAAACTTCTCACCTTTATCTAGATCTATTTGTCCTGGGGTCATAACATTTCCTCTTTAATATTTATCATTCTCGGGGCTCACGCCTTGGAATTTTTATATTTATTCGGGTTAAGGGTAACTGCGCCCTAAAGCGCAGCAACCTCTTTAATCACGTCACAAAGTGTTTCATACAAATAGTGACCGTAGCTGGGATCACAACCAAATAGCACTTTATTTGGGTCTGTAGAGTTCACTCGGAACCAAACAGAAACACCCGCCATATTAGCCGTAATATAGCCACCATCATCGGCTGCTTTGAAGTTAAACGCCGATACACGCAGCATCATGTCTTTCCAGCCTTCACCGGACAACACAAAAAGTGCATCCTGGCGTGGGAACATAAAGGTATCCGCGTCCCCCGCCTTAGCTTTCAGCTCAGCAGCAACACTACCATCTTTTTCATCAACAAGATAAAACTCGGTTGCACCTGTTGCAGTTGTAAAACCGAAATCACCAAAACTGTTAATTTTAAACATCTCTGGAGCACCACAACTCAGCGAGGCAATGGCTGCCGGAGCAGCCTGGCCACGCACGTGCCACATTTCGAGATTTTGAGCTTTTTCTAACTTAAGATTTTTCATCGTTACGCCACCTTTTCTTCAGTGCCATCTACATCGCAGGTCTGACGCTTGCCTTCAGGATCGTAAAACGGCAGAGAAACCAGTTCCGCTTCAACCAAAGCGCCATCGTCCAAACGAACATTAACAGCATCACCTACGTTGGCATTCATGTCATCAACATAAGCCAAACCGAGGTAGCGATTGAAAGTCGGGCTGTAAGAAACAGACGTAATACGACCATTCAACTCACCGTCTTTAATCAACAGGTGGCATTCTTTTGGCGTACCGCCACTATAGCTTTCAGGGAACATAAAGCCCATCAGCTTACGAGCCTGCAGAGGCTTCAGAATTTCCAAACTACGCTTACCGATAAAGAAATCTTTCTTCATGTGAACAGCCCAAGGCATACCCGCTTCGTACGGGTTAGTCAGGCCGTCTGTATCCTGAGTGACGATCACATGACCTTTCTCAAGACGCAACAGTCGCTGTGCTTCAACACCAAATGGTCGAATACCGGCGTCAGCACAATCTCTCAACAGGTTATCCCAGATTTCTGCCGCATCACCTGCCAGACAATGAATCTCATAGCCCAGCTCACCTACGAAACCTACACGAGCCAATGTGACGGGCTTACCATACATAGTACCGGTGCGAGCTGCAAGGTAAGGGAAAGCTTCTTCACTCAGATCAATATCAGTCAAAGGAGCAAGCTTCTGACGAGCCAGAGGTCCAGCCAGGTTCATCGCCTGCAATTGACCAGTACGGTTAACCGCCTCGGCTTTCAGGCCCCACTCCAGAATCTGTTTTTGCAGAGTACGGAATGCAGGATCAGAAGAACCCGTTGTTGTTGTGTAGTAGAAGTGGTCATCCGCATAGCGAACCACAACACCATCATCGGTAATTACACCCGCTTCGTCCACAACCAATGCGTAACGTGTCATGCCTATCTTCATATTAGACATGCGCATTGTACAGATACGATCCATCACTTCAGGCGCATCTGGACCAAACACTTCAATTTTACCCAGTGTTGATACATCGATAATACCCAGACCAGTGCGAACCGCGTTCACTTCAGCATGAATAGACTCAGTACGTGTTGCTTCTGTGTCGTAATACTCAGGACGCAACCAAGCGCCAGCTTCCATAAACACCGCTTTATGGGCAACGTGGGATTCCTGCATTGGCGTCACACGCTCAGCACGGAAACGTCGACCACCCAAGTGACCAACAGGTGTTGGATGGAACATTGGACGCGCGGTAGTACTACCGGTTTCATCAATAGACTTGCCGGTGTGCTTGGCCAGAATACGAATACCATTCATATTCGAGTGCTTGCCCTGGCTTGGACCCATGCCATTAGTAGAGAAACGCTTGATCAACTCGATGTTGTCAAAACCTTCCTTCGCGGCATTGATGTAATCTTTCAGTTGAATATCTTCGTCGTAATCGAGGAAGTTTTTCGCTTTTGGATGACTGAAGATTGGGTATTCATGAGACTGACGGACTTTAGTCGGCTCCGGACGCTGCACATCTGCAGACTCGCCCTTAGCAGCCGCGGCAGCCTGTTGACCAGCACCCGCACCATCTGCGATTTGGTCGTTGATATCGAAAACACCGTTAACACGACCCGCAGCAAACATGCCTTCAGGCAAGCTCTGAGCACGGAATTGACCAATCGTCGCATCATATTTGATATCAGCTTTACACTGGAACAGCATGTGAGTTGCCGGCGCCCAGCCAACACTCATCATCACACCATCACAGGGAACTGTCGTTTTACGTGATGTATCTAGCTCACCGCTGGCTTTGAGTGGGCACAAAGTCGCGCTTGTGACTCGGTCTTTACCTTCAACTTCATAGATGCCGTGGTGATCATAAATTTGAACACCTTGCGCTTTAACCTGTTTAGCCAAATCACCACGGTCTTCGTGGTCTTCCAGATCAGCAATGGCGTTAATTTTAACGCCAGCTTTAAGCAGGTCTAACGCAGCGCGATAACCATCTTCGTTCGCCACCACCATCGCCGCAACTTCGCAAGGCTTAATCGCGTAACGAGCAATCATGCGCTGAGCAGCGGAAGCCATCATCACACCAGGAACATCGTTCTTATGGAAGATAGAAGGCTGCTCGAACAGACCCGTTGCCATAACAACCTGTTCAGCACGCACTTTGATGATGCCATTAGGTGTATTAATCGGCATCCAGTTATCTGTGTACCAACCTACAGCAACAGAGCTGGTGTGAACCTCAATATTTTCGTTGTTCAACACCGCTTCTTTCAGCTCGCTACGGGTGTCAGCTACGCTTGCATCATTGGCATATTGGTAATCAAGAGAACCACCGATTTGAGCATTTTCATCCACCAGCATTACCTGCGCACCAGATTCAGCTGCCGCTTTAGCCGCTGCCATACCAGCAGGGCCAGCACCGATCACCAGTACATCACAGAAACCGTAACGCTTGGATTTACGACCACCACGCCAATTCAGGTCAACCTTACCCAGACCAGCACTTTCACGAATAATTCGCTCATAAAAAGGACGCAAGAAACGTGGCTTGAACAAGCCTTTGTAGTAGAAACCAACAACCAGGAAACGAGACAACAGGCTCAGGTGGCGGAACTTATCCTTGGCAATACCACCAATCGTATTGGCCCCTTTCAGCTTTAAGCCATCTTCAGCCAACTCAACATCACCACGCACATGCGTTTTATCAGCGTTCTCAAACAGTGCGTTGACATCGTGGTTAGCAAACGTAAAAGGACCACGAATACGGTGATACTTAAAGCTACGGCCCATGTGAATAACACCGTTAGCCAACATCGTGGAGCTAATGGTATCACCTTCAAAGCCCCTCATAGGGCGGCCTTCAACTTCAATATTGACCGTTTTACTACGGTCAATCCACTCGAAGGGTTGTTCTTGTAATCTATAACTCATATTGCACCTCTGCAATATCAACCAAACGGATAAATTTGTCGGTCAACGTGTCACGCTCAAATACAAACCAAATACCAGAAGGCACATGGTGCCACCATTCTTTTTTCACGCCGGGCGCGCCGTCACGACTGAATACATAATCAGCCCATTCTTTATCGCTAGCCTCGGACGGTTTTGGCATTTCGCGGACTTCGTGACCGTAAACAAATTCTGACATTGGACGCTTGCCAATGTGTGGACAGTCAATAACTTTCACTTTTGCTCTCCTAGTGCCCGACCGACGCAGCGCCTTTTTCACCTACCAGCTTGTAGGTATCAAAGCGATCCAGGCCAAACGGCTTGATCAGGTCATGTACTTTATCGTTAGCTACGGTGTAGGCCATGGTTTTACCACTTACGGGCGTCGCCTTGAAACCCCAAGTACCCCAGCCACCGTCAAGATAGAAGTTGTCAATCGGCGTTTTACCCATGATTGGCGCAAAATCAGGCGTCATATCACACATACCCGCCCATTGACGCATCAGACGCAAACCACCAGTGAACGGCAACAGATCCATCATTTGATCAGTCAAACCTTCAACAAAATCAAAACTGGACCGTGTGGAATGAAGTTCCTGTGGATCCGCTGATGCACCCATCACCATTTCGCCTCGTGAAGACTGACTCACATAGCAGTGCAGAGAACCCGATACAATAATGGTATCCATAAAGGGCTTAACAGGCTCAGTCACACAGGCCTGTAGCGGGAAAATCTCAATAGGCGTCTTCAAACCGACCATCGACGTAATACGTGGTGAGGAGCCAGCAACCATAGAGATCACTTTACCTGCCTGCACAAAACCACGGTTAGTTTCAACGCCAACAACCTTAGTGCCGTCATCATTTGTTTTGATGCCCGTCACCTGTGTTTTCTGGTGAATTTCAACACCACGCACATTCGCTGCGCGACCGTAACCCCAAGCTACCGCATCATGACGGGCAACCGCACCAGGGCCGTGATACAAAGCGCCCATAATTGGGTGTGTTCCACCACAATCAAGGTCTAAATAAGGCACTTCGTTTTTAATAAACTGACGATCAACCACCTCACTGTCAATACCGAGGTGTTTGTTAGTCTCTGCACGCCAGCGGGAAGTACGCATCGCTGAATCAGAGTGCGCCAGCGTAAAGTGACCACGTGTGGAGTACATCAAGTTAATATCGAGATCATCAGATAGATCCAAATATAACTTTAAGCTCTCATCGTAGAATTTCACACCCTCAGGCGTCAGGTAGTTAGAACGAACAATGGTCGTATTACGGCCAGTGTTACCGCCACCAACATAGCCCTGCTCAAGCACAGCCACATTCGTGATACCGAAATCGCGCGCCAGATAATAGGCACAAGCCAAACCATGACCGCCGCCACCAATAATGACAACGTCGTAGCTGGATTTGAGTTTTTCTGGCTGGTCAAAATAGCGCGGATCGCCCAACTCTTCCGGGTTTTTAAAAGCGTATTTTAATAATCTGTAGGGCATGACTTACACACCTTGGTTTTGAGATTTTTTGTTTGTATTTACAACTAACGATGCCCGACCATCTGCGGATCATCGGGCATCATTTGAATTCTTCACCATACCCTTAATTTTCATACGGGTAGGCTTAGCCGGGCCATGGTACTCTTTTTGTCCAACAATTCAGTAATTTTTTTTATTATTTCATAATGGCGCAACACTCATTTGATGCTAAAACATCGCTCAAACGCTAATTCCATGTGTTATAATTTTTTAAATATTACTGGAGTGCAAATAAATTTACCCCAAGTAAACTTGGTGGTAAACCTTTTTTGGTATTTTTTTATACCCTTTCGCTATAGTTCTGACGACCTGTAATGCTATATCGTCAGTAAGGAGTTCCTTTTGGAAGAAAAAAGCAATACTGACCAGAAGATCAAACTTGATCAATACCTTGGCGCGGCAATCCGTCGGGAGCGCGTTTCCCAAGGTTTAAAAATTGCAGATGTAGCATCTCTTGCAGGCATTAGCAAAGGCATGCTTAGCCGTATTGAAAACGCTCAGGTTTCAACCAGTCTCGACACACTCCAGCGTCTCTGCGACTCACTGGGGCTTCACCTGTCAAACCTCTTTAAAGATTTTGATCGCCCCGAAGGTGCAGCCCAACATATTAAGAGCGGCAAAGGTCACGAAGTGGTACGCCGAGGAACCGAACGCGGCCACACCTACCACCTTCTGAGTTATCAGCAAGGCCCACACAAGGACATCGAACCCTTTCTTGTCACGATGGATGACGCCAGTGAAGTTTTCCCGACATTTTCTCACCCCGGCACAGAATTCATTTACATGCTGAAAGGCAAAATAGAATACCGCCACGGTAATAACACCTATTTACTAGAGCCAGGCGACAGCTTAACCTTTAACGCAGAGTTACCGCACGGCCCCGAACAGCTGACACAGGTTCCCATTGAATTGCTCTCTATCACCACCTACAGGGACAGCGAATAACCCTGTTTACCAACGCTTACTGACTGACAACACAAAGCTACGCCCCGGCAGCGGCAGATCCCCCGGCAATGCAACCGAGCCGCTCACAATATTGTAGCGTGACGGCTCTCTAGCATTCTCATCCGTCATATTGAATACAGAAAGCTCCACATCCACACCCGACAGCAAACCTTTACTTTTCAGAGTTAAGTCGAGTGTTGCGTAATCATCAATACTTTTTCGCGCATCTCTAAAATCACGCTCTCTTCCCAATACCCAGTTCAATCGAGAACTAACAGCCCAGCGGGAAGTTAACTGATGTGTCAGCTTCAAATAAAGCTGCTCCTCCGGCACATCAGCAACAGCCTCCCCCGTACCTTTATCCTCCGAGCGCAGTAAAGAGAAACTGCCATTTAAACGAGTCGCCGGGCTGACAGCCCAATCAAACTCTAATTCAGCTCCACGACCAGTTTGCCCTCCCTCATTACTAGCCACAGGCGTAAAGCGAATCAAGTCTTCTACCTGATAATAGTAAAAACTCAACCCAACCCTTAAATCAGGCGAATAAGCATAATCAAACGCAATTTCATAGGTATCAGTCACCTCCGGCTCGAGATCCGGGTTACCGATATTGACCGGGTTATTTTTATTACTCAACTCACCAAAGGAAGGAGCCCTGAAGGCACGTCCATATAAAAACTTACTTGTCAGGTGACTATTGACCCAAACAACGGCCAAGCGCGGGTTAAACGTACCACCAAAATCTGAAAAATGGTCGTATCGAGCCCCCGCAAACAGCACCCAGTCGCTCGTTAAGCGCCACTCGTCCTGAACAAACAAATAGCTAAGCCTGCGGAGGCTCTCTGTATTGAAAGCATCGGCTTCGGAAACACGACGCACCGCACCCAGGTCAACAGGAACAACGCCCCCACTTAAATCAAAATTTCTGGCATCCTCAACCCGGTACAAGTCATTATATCGATAACCCGCGCCCAAACGAACAGTGTGCCCATCAAAGCCCGTATAGAAGGTTGTAAAATCAATACCATAATGTCGCTCAAACAACCGCGGATTGCCAATCACACCATTTGGAAAAGCCCCAAACGCACCTGCCGGATAAAGAGTATAGGGACCACCTAGAAAGGCTAAATCATAAAAGCTAAATGTTGTTGTCGCACTCCAGTTTTCAGTGAGGCGCTCTTGATGATAGGTTGCGTCAAATGTAAAACGCCTTGCACCACCCTCACCATCAGGATCAAGAGCCCCGGCCAGCCCCGCTCCCGTTTGCTGATTGAAAACACCCTGGTAGGAAGCCCTAATACGCCACTCGGACTTTTCCGCATCAACAAACACACTAACACTCTCACGCCCCAGATTCCCCCTCCCCGGAGCGAGCGAAGCCGACGTTAGCATCGAGGCATCAAGGAGCGTTTGTTGATCAGCGTTAATCTTGGGTCGAAAACCAGCAGTTTTTTCTGCATCAAAACCAAAGGCAATATCCCAGTCCGCAGCCTTACCACCATAAAGTAGCCAGGCATGTTTACTATCAAAACTACCTGCCGAGCCACCCACCTCAAGACCCGGTATATCTGCCGCAGATTTAGTAATAATATTAATGACGCCAGACAGGGCGTCAGCACCGAACATGGCTGACCCCGGCCCCCTGATTACCTCTACCCGCGCGATACTTTTTATGGATTGAGCTCTTAATACCTCTCCACGATCACCTAAGGCGGCATTTTTTATCGGCAAGCCATTTATTAGAAATAACACCTGTTGATTCAAGTCTGACCGCACACCACGCATAACAACAACGGGGTTATAATTAGTTTCGGTCAGAGAGATATGGAGACCAGGAACAGCCTCTAAAACGTCGCTCAGGCTTTGGGCGCCCATCGCTTCAATTTCTTTAGCAGTTATCACACTTGCAACCGCTGGTGCCTCCGCCACTCGCTTACGGTGACCGGTAGCGATACTGACAAAGTCATCGCCACCATATAAATAGGAAAGTTCCTCAACGTCTTCGCCGGACGCAAAGACTAAGCCCGCAAAAAGCATTAATAACCATAGCAATAAAATTTTGCCGCCATGCTTTTCAAAACCAACCCTGGTCAAGGTTTAATGCCCCACGTAATAAGTACTATTAATCAGCCCATCTAGCTGGCAACACAACAACCACACAGCTTTATATTGCAACAACGACAACAAAAGCATCCGATTTTATTGTGTGAAACAGACCCTGTTATCTATATAACATGCGGACGAACGCCCGTCGTTAACTGTAACACTTAGAATTAAAGAAACGAAGAGCAGAAAGCTCTCGCAGATGAGCCCGAGGTCTAATGCAGTCCCAAGTGACCGTTTGGCATCTCTATCTCAACCGCTAACGGTAGATGATCTGACAGGGCATAAGGCACAACTTCAGCCCATTTAACACGCAAATCAGGGCTAACTAAAATATGATCAAGGTTAGAAACGGGCCGCCAGCTAGGGTAGGTATTACCGGCCCCCTCAGGGCTCTGGAATTTAGCGTCCCTGAGAGGCGACAAATGCAGAATTTTTTCTGCACACGTATTAAGGTCTCCCATGATCACAACATGCTTATGGTCGACGATCAACTCCTTCACATAGGCCAGCTGATCGAGCTGCGCACGCCGCCCCAAAGACAAATGCAGCACCACGAAGACCAGCGATTCATCCTCTTTTCCGTAGCGCATAAAAATAGCACCGCGTCCCGGCAATCGGCCAGGTAGCTTATGATCCGCAATCAATTCCGGCTTGACCCGGCTTAACAGCCCGTTACTGTGCTGGGCAAAACGTCCTAAATTACGATTTAACTGCTGATACCAATAGGGAAAACCTGACATTTCCGCCAAGTATTTAACCTGATTTAAGTGCCCTGTACGGATACTGCCACCGTCAGCTTCCTGCAAGGCAACCACATCAAAACCCGCCAGCATATTGGCGATACTATCAAGGTTCTCCACTCGTCCAGCGTGAGGCAAAAAGTGCTGCCAACTGCGAGTTAAATAGTGCCGAAAAGCGCGGCTATTTATACCCACTTGCATATTATAGGTAAGTAGTCGCAAACTCTTTCTCGACGCCTCACCTAGCACCTCCGGACCTTGCCGAGGAAAAGTCTTCACCGCGGCGGGCACAGGTCTCGATGGACGCTTGATATGACTGGAAAAATGTCTCAGCATTACTATTTACCTGCTATTCAGCCCAGTAAGGGGCCTAGTTAGCGGCTCGTTCGCGCTCAACAAGGTAGTCAACCACATCGAACAAACCGTTAGCGCCTGCCTTCATAGTGCCTGACACCTTATACTTACCATTAACAATAAACAAAGGCACTCCCGTGGCGCGATACTCACGTTGCGCTTTTTTCACACGGCTGATCTGCGCACTCACAGGAAAAGAGTTATACGCTTTATTAAAAGCCTCCTCTGTTACACCATATCCCGCGTAAAACTGGGCCAGGCGCTGCTGAGAGTAAAGCGGATTACGCTTTGCATGTATCTCGTTAAATAAAGCCTGGTGGGTTGCATCTAAAACCCCCAGAGACTTAGCGGCATAATATGCGCGACCATGAACTTCCCAACTTTTATTAAGCACTGCTGGCATCTGCACAAACTTCACATACGAGGGCATTTTTTCCTTCCACGCCACAACAGATGGCTCTAATGCATAGCAATGCGGGCACCCATACCAAAAAAGCTCAACCACCTCCACTTTACTGGTATCCGAGGTTGCTACCGGGTCAGGCAGCTCAACATAGTGCTCTCCCTCTTTATAGGGCGCATCCACCTGAGCACAAGCAACCACGGGAATCATCAAAAAACACAGCAACCAGCCTTTAACTGCCTTTAACATTCATTACTCCTTGTTTGAGTTTTGCTTTCATTAAGCCGTGAAGGGCACAGCGGTATGACAAGCATTACCATTAAATGATCGTCTTTTTTTTACAAATTGCCATTTTTCAGCCAAAAAAAAGGGCAGCCAGTGCCACCCTTTTTCTAACCAGCTTTAAAATTAGTGCAGGCCAGAGATATAGCTCGATACCGCATCAATTTCTTTATTCGTCAAACGGAACGCTACGCTACGCATCATTTTTGCATCGCCATCGTTAGTACGCTCACCTTCACGGAAAGCGCGCAGCTGCGCAGCAATATAATCCGCATGCTGTCCGCTCAATGACGGGAAACCAGCCATTGCGTTACCTTTGCCTGTTGGCGAGTGGCAAGCCGTACAAGCCGAAACACCAGACTCTTTTGTTCCAGCGCGGTAAACTTTTTCACCCAGCTTAACCAGGTCTTTATCTGCAGCACCGACACTAACAAACTGGCTTGAGAAGTAAGCTGCAATATCTTCAATATCCTGATCAGTCTTAGCATCCAGCTGACCCGCCATTGCTGGCACAGGGCGCGCACCCGATTTAATATCATTCATTTGCTTGATCAAATATTTAACATTTTGACCAGCCAGTTTTGGAAACGCCGCAACGGCACTATTTCCGTCTGCACCATGACAACCCGCACAGGCAGCTGCTTTTGTTTTCCCCGCTTGGGCATCACCTTCGGCGACAGCCAAACCCGACACGCCCATTAATACCAATAGGCCCAAAAATAATTTTTTCATCGACATTCCCAACAATTTTTAGATAAACAAAACGGCTTATTATAATGTCATTATCACAACGGCCTATGACTCATATCAATTGAACAAGGCACAACCTAAACCATTGCAAACAGCCAAACTCGGCGGATTATATACCATAAAATCCGTCAACGGGAGCCTACGCCCGTAAATACCTGCTGAATACAAAGCAGCGTAATTAACGCGCCTTTTACTCAAAATCCGTCGAAAAACCTCTGAGCAGCCTATATTGCCGCTACAAAACCAGAAAGCACTTCAAAACAAATAGTCACCCTACAAGGAGCCTAACATCGCACTTATACGCCTCAGCCCCCTTCCCCTTAAAGGCATACAGATAAAAGCAGTATAAATTTATTCAGGAACAGCCTAGATACATCGCCTAATCGCTACCCTATAATGGCGAACATGAACTCAGCTAAACCAAAAACCAATCCCTTTCAGGGCAGCACATTCATAACCAGTGCCGCTAAACTTTCCCAATGCCTCAGCGACGAGGGGCTTGAAGTCGCCTTTGCTGGGCGCTCTAACGCAGGCAAGTCCAGCGCCATAAATGCCATTGCACAACACGGCAAACTGGCCAAAACCAGTAAAACACCCGGGCGAACCCAGCTAATCAACTTCTTTTCAACCGTCTCAGAACAGCAACGTATCGTCGATTTACCCGGTTATGGTTATGCCAAGGTGCCATTAGCCGTGAAACGCCAATGGGAAAACTTTATTGACGCTTACCTGCGTGAGCGCTCAAGCCTTCAGGGGCTATTTCTCATTATGGATATTCGCCACCCATTGACAGACTTTGACAGCATGATTCTGAGCTGGTCCAAACAAAGTCAGCTGAGAGTGCATATCCTGCTAACCAAGGCCGACAAGTTAAAATTTGGCGCCGCTAAATCTACACTGCTAAAAGTACAGCGCGACTTGAAAGACCTTGATCACGTCTCAGTCCAACTTTTTTCTGCCACCCAAAAAATGGGCCTGGATGAAGCACGCGACACACTGTCTGAATGGCTGGATATTGAAACAGACTGACAATGCAAAGAAAAACTTGCTGGCCTCAGTCAAAGGTGCCCCAATAACAACGCCATAAAAAAACCCCATACGTCCTTGGGGTAAACGCATGGGGCCAACATCTCCGGCTAAGATGTGGGGGTTCACCGGAGTTCATGAAGCTAAACTTAGGGGAAATTTAGCAAGTAACGAGGTTACTTATACTTTCGGACGCCGACCTACCAGCAAAGTTCAAAAAGTTTTCACTTTTTTATATGCCGCCTTAACTATCAGTGCGCCTGCCCCCAATTTTCACCAACTCCCACCTCAACCAACAACGGCACATCGAGCTTTACCGTTTCGCTCATATATTGATTCAACCCCTGAGACACCAACTCAACATCGCTATCAGCCACTTCCAGCACCAGTTCATCGTGAACCTGCATAATCACCTTGGCATCAAAACTTGACTCCGCCAGCCATTGATCGACAGCAATCATAGCTTTTTTAATAATGTCTGCCGCCGTGCCCTGCATCGGCGCATTGATCGCCGTGCGCTCGGCAGCCTGACGACGCATGCCATTGCTGGCATTAATTTCGGGCAGGTATAAGCGCCGCCCAAATAGCGTTTCAACATACCCCTTTTCGGAAGCATCGACACGGATATTATCCATATAGCGAAGCACACCAGGATAACGGTCGAAATACATATCGATATAGCGTTGAGCATCGTTTCTACCGATACCCAGCTGACGTCCCAAACCAAAGGCCGACATGCCGTAAATTAAGCCAAAGTTAATCGCCTTGGCACTACGCCGTTGCTCATCCGTGACCTCATCAAAGGGCGTATCAAACACCTCCGAAGCAGTGGCACGATGCACATCCAGCCCCTGCGCAAAGGCATCCAGCAAGCCCTGGTCCTGCGAAAGGTGAGCCATAATTCGCAACTCAATCTGCGAATAATCCGCAGCAATCAGTTTATAGCCCTCGGGGGCGATAAAGGCATCGCGAATTTTGCGGCCTTCTTCGGTTCGAATTGGAATATTCTGCAGATTTGGGTCGGAAGAAGATAAGCGCCCGGTAGCGGTGACCGCCTGATGATAGGAGGTATGCACCCGCCCGGTTTTTGAATTTATCTGTGCCGGCAGCTTGTCCGTATAGGTGGACTTCAACTTGCTCAGACTACGATACTCTAAAATTACCCGCGGTAAATCGTAGTCGAGCGCTAATTCCTGTAGTACCGGCTCCGCGGTAGAGGGCTGCCCTTTTGGCGTTTTTTTCAGTACTGGCAGCTCCAGTTTCTCATAGAAAATAGCCTGCAACTGTTTCGGTGAGCCGAGGTTAAACTCCTCCCCGGCCAGATCAAAGGCCTGACACTCCAGTTGCTGCATCCGCTCGGCGAGTTCCTGACTCTGCTTGAACAGCATGTCACTGTCGATCATCGCACCATTACGCTCAATACCTGACAGCACATGCAGCAGTGGCAGTTCAATATCCTGATAAACCTGCAGCAAACGCGGTTCAGCCTGCAGCTGCGGTCGCAGGGTCTGATGCAGTCTCAGAGTAATATCAGCATCTTCGGCTGCATAGGGGCCGGCCTGCTCCAGATTAATTTGATTAAAAGTCAGCTGCTTAGCGCCTTTACCGGCAATATCTTCAAAGTGGATAGTGGTGTGATCAAGGTGTCGCTCAGCCAGTGCGTCCATGTTGTGACGCTGGGTGGAATCCAGCACATAGGATTGCAGCATAGTGTCTTCGGCAACACCGCGTAAATGAATACCATGGTTCGCCAGCACACTCATATCATACTTAAGATTCTGCCCCAGCTTTTTATGTTTATCAGACTCCAGAATAGGTCTCAATGCTTCCAGCACCTGTTCTTGGGAAAGCTGCTCCGGCGCTCCCAGGTAATCATGCCCAAAGGGAACATAGGCAGCCTGACCCGCTTCCACCGCAAAAGAGACACCAACCAGCTTCGCTTCCATATAGTTAAGGCTGGTGGTTTCTGTATCAAAGGCGATCAACTCTGCAGCACTCAGCCGCGCCACCCAGTCGTCCAGCTCTGCTTTGCTTAATATTGTTTGATAGTCTGCTTCTGTCACTTTTTCAGGTGACGCAGCCAGAACATTGTCATCTGCCGAGCGCTTATATTCATCAATCCAGGTTTTGAATTCTAACTCGTTAAACAATGCCAGCAGCGCTTCTCGATCTTCCGCCTGCATAACCAGATCCTGCGGGCCTAAGTCCAACTCGACGTCTAACTTGATTGTCGCCAACTGATAAGACAAAAAAGCCAGTTCTTTATTAGCTTCCAGCTTCTCATGCATTTTTTTTGCACCGCGAAAGCCAAGGTCTGCCACCTTATCTAAGTTAGCGTAGATTTCTTTAAGACCACCTAAACCCTGCAACAGAGCCAACGCCGTCTTTTCACCCACCCCCGGCACACCCGGAATGTTGTCAACCTTATCCCCCATCAAAGCAAGAAAGTCGATGATCAACGCCGGCGGCAAACCAAACTTTTCTTTTACTCCGTCAACGTCCATCACCGTTTCAGTCATGGTATTAACCAGCGTCACGTGCTGATTAACCAACTGCGCCATATCTTTATCGCCAGTGGATAGCACGACATCAATCCCCTGGTCAGTGGCCTGATGCGCCAGTGTGCCCATCACGTCATCGGCCTCGACACCGTCAACCATTAGTAGCGGCATCCCCATGGCCCGCACAATGTTATGAATCGGCTCAATTTGCGGCCGCATATCATCAGGCATTGGCGGGCGTTGCGCCTTATATTCGCTATACATTTCGTCACGAAAAGTCTTGCCCTTGGCATCAAATACCACAGCAATCGTACTGCCAGGATAATCCTGCTTCAGACGCCGTAACATGCTGGTTACACCACGCACAGCACCAACCGGCATACCAGAGGAGGTGCGTAAATCGGCTTTATACATGGCGTGAAATGCTCGATATAGATAGGAGGAGCCATCAACAAGAACGAGTGGAACAGTGGTTTTTTCAGTCATGAATTTGCTACTGATCAGTGAGTAAATAGGGTATCAAGCGTACAATGGAGGTATATTCTATACAGTTTCATTCAGAGGAGTTGAAATGATTAAAAAAATCTTGGCCATTACCGTACTGAGCATACTGCCAATCACCAGCTTTGCCGCTGATGACCCGTCCGAACCAGAGGTTATTATCCGTCAGATGGAAGACAAAGTAGTACATGAGTATCGTATTAACGGCTTCACCTATGCTCTGAAAGTTTTCCCAAAAAACGGCAAACCCTATTATCTGGTCGCCGAGGATGGCGGTGATCAGTTTATGCGCGTTGACGAGCCCCGCTCGCTGATACCCAAGTGGACTATTTTTACCTGGGATTAAGGCTTTACTAACGTCGCTTTAGCTCCGCCGCAATCAACTCATCCTTCTGCTGCCAGATTTCACCTACCCATTGTTGAAACTGCTGGCGGAAGGACTCCGAGTTTTGATAATCACCCGATTTAAAGGTCTCGGGAATTTTTCGTAATTTTATTCGCACCTTTACCGCGCCCAGTTGCCCCGACAAAAACGCCCAAAAGCCCTTGGCGACAGGGTAAATAATGGTGACATCAACGAGCGTAGAAACCCGCTCTCCGAGATGCGTCACCACATAGGCAACCCCTCCACTTTTAGGCTTTAGTAAATGCCGATAAGGCGATGCCTGACGGTCATGTTTAGCCTGCGTAAAACGTGTACCCTCAAGGTAATTAACGATAGTGGCAGGATGCTTTTTCATACGCTCGCAGAACAACTGCGTTGCCTGCTGATCTTTGCCTCGCAACTCAGGCTTTGCTTCCAATTGCTCACGGCTATAACGTCGCATAAAAGGAAATTCCATCGCCCAGCAGGCCAACCCCACAATCGGCACCCATAGCATTTGCCGTTTCACAAAAAAACGAAAAACCGGAATGCGCCCTCCCAACAAAAACAACAAGATGGGTATATCACTCCAGGACTGATGGTTGCACACCAGTAAATACCACTGCCGCCGCGACAGGCCAGCAACACCCTGCACATCCCAGTTTATGCCATGAACACAGCGGTAAAAAAAGCGGCAAGTAATGGCCCAAGTCTCCGCCACTGCCAGTAGTACAACCGTCAAAAAACGTTGCGACACATCAATCGGGATAACCAGTTTCAACAACGCCAGCAACAGCGCCAAAACCAGTGTCAAAATGGTCACTGGTAATGTTAACAATAAATAAATAACGCCTTTAATTACGGTCATTGGTTACCAATGGCACTGAGAAAAGCGGTCGGCCGTGTCCTGTAAAAAATTCTCATAGCCCGTATCCGAAACACCAATTTCGTTAGCCATTGGATCCAGCGAATAAACCTGCAACGCGTTATTCTCCGCTAAAATCGATACGATACGTTGGTCCGTTTGGGGTTCAATGAATAAACAACGTATCTGTTGCTCAGCAATTAACCGTCGCAATGTCAGCAACCCTCGCGCTCCCGGTTTGCTTTCCGGTGTGTCACTAATCGCCGCCACATGTTTCAAACCATAATGTTCTTCGAAGTAGCTATAGGCGTCATGGGCAACCAGATACGCAGGTAACTGATCAGCCAGCTGTGCTTTTATTTCAACATCCTTCCGGGAAACCCGCGTCAGAAAATCGGTCAAATTCTGCTGGTAACGCGATGCGTTCTGCTGATCCTTGGCAATCAGCACACCCGCTAACTGCCGCGCAATAGAGGCGGCCTGGTCAGGGCTGAACCAAATATGCGGGTCACCATACAAGTGATCATGGCCATCATGATGATGGTCATGATCATGGTTTTCCTCATGCGAATTTTCGCTTGATTGCCAGGTTGCCAGCTGCTCACCTTGGTACATCGTCGCTGGTTTAGCCAGGTAAGGTTCAACTTCCGAGCCTAGCCAAATTAACACATCGCTGGCATAAACACGTTTTAAGTCCGATGGTTTAAGAGCGTAATCGTGGGGAGTGACACCCGGTGGCAGCAATACTTGAGTATCAGTGATATCCTGCGTTAATGCCTGAGCAATCAGTTGTAGAGGTTTGATGCTGGCTAGCACATTGAGTGTTTGCTGCGCATTTGCAAAGGGCGCCAATAACAACAGGCAAATAATTAAAGGGAATCGCCAGGCCCTAAGCCCAAGCCAGCAAGTACTCAAATTCATTACTCCAATATAAAAAGCCATCATGGCGGCAGAAAAAATTAATGTTATAATGTATCAAATTTTACCTAGTGGGTAACTCTCTGTTTGGCATACACATGACAAAAAAAACCACAACACCCATTCCCTGCTCCCAGCACGATCATAAAAAATGCAAAAAAAATGCCCTGCAACGAGCACGGCAGGTTTGTCAGAAGAACAAGGTACGCCTTACACCAATTCGCGAAAAGGTGCTTGAGCTGATCTGGCAAAGTCACAAGCCTCTCGGAGCTTACGATATTCTCGGCATGCTTAGCACAGAAGGTCAAACGGCCGCACCGCCTACGGTATATCGAGCACTAGACTTTTTACTCGCACAGGGTCTGGTGCACCGCATTGCCTCCCAGAATGCTTTTATCGGCTGTAGCCTGTCATCACATCCTCATGTCAGCCAATTTTTATTATGTCGCGACTGTGGCGTTGCGATTGAAATTGAAGCGCCAGCCATTACCGATGCAATTGCCGAAAACGCTCATCAGTACGGCTTTAGCATCGACCAGAACACGATTGAAATCTCCGGCCTGTGCCAGTGTTGCCAGCAGTAAAACAGGCCGGATAATTAATGACTGACTCCATACTGTCCCTCGACAAACTGTCTGTACGCATTGGCCGCCGAGCCATTATCGACCAGATCAGTCTTGATCTGGCTGCCGGTGAAATTATCACATTAATCGGCCCAAACGGGGCGGGTAAAACGACCCTGGTGCGGGCCATTCTCGGCTTAATTCGCCCCTCCAGCGGCAAAATAAAAAAACGCTCTGGTCTGCGCATTGGCTACATGCCGCAACGCCTACATTTGGAAAAAACCATACCGCTAACGGTCAAGCGCTTCCTTAAAATGACCAAGGGAGTCAACGCAGACGACATTGATGACGCACTTCAGAAAGTCGGCGCGCAACATACCCTGGAGCGCCCCATGCAGAGCATTAGCGGCGGTGAACTACAGCGTGTTTTGCTAGCCCGCGCACTACTGCGAAAACCCCATTTGCTAGTGCTGGATGAACCCGCGCAAGGTGTCGACATTAACGGTCAGACAGAGCTATACCGGCTGATCTCCAAACTGCGCGAAAAGTTGGGCTGTGCCGTGCTGATGGTCTCCCATGACTTGCATTTGGTCATGTCTGGCACTGATCGTGTGATCTGCATGAACCACCATATTTGCTGCTCCGGTCACCCGGAGCAGGTCAGCAACGACCCGGTCTACCGTGAGTTATTTGGCATTGAAGCCAGCGAAGAGTTAGCCCTTTATGCTCACCACCACGACCATGACCACGACGCCGAAGGCAATGTAATTCACGACCACCACCATGAGGGCTGCAAGCATGGCTGATTTTTTGTGGCGCGCCCTGCTTGCCGGGCTTGGTGTCGCCCTGGTCGCAGGACCACTGGGCTCCTTTGTGGTATGGCGTCGTATGTCATACTTTGGCGACACTCTGGCGCATTCGGCACTGCTCGGCATCGCACTGGGCATTGCTTTTGATGCCAACCTCAACATTGCCGTCATTGTCAGCTGTGTGTTACTCGCTACCCTGCTGGTCGCCCTGCAACAGCGTAAAATTATTTCCACCGACACACTACTCGGCATTCTTGCTCACAGTTCGCTGTCACTGGGGTTGATTGCCATCAGTTTGCTAGAGGTTCGCGTCGACCTGCTGGGCTATTTGTTTGGCGACCTGCTTACCGTCACCGGCGATGAACTACTATGGATTTATATCGGTGTGGCCGCCATTCTTAGCCTGCTACTGGTTTTCTGGCGCCCATTACTCGCTATCACGGTCGACGAAGACCTCGCCCAAGCCGAAGGCTATCCCGTGCTTTGGATCCGCCTGCTATTAATGCTGCTAATTGCCATTGTGATAGCCGTCGCCATGAAGATTGTCGGCGTCTTACTCATCACCTCATTGATGGTTATTCCCGCTGCCTGCGCCCGGCGCTTGACCAATACCCCTGAAACCATGGCAGCACTCTCAAGCCTGCTTGGCTGCCTGGCAGTAATGATGGGATTATTCGGCTCATTGCAATGGGATACGCCCACCGGGCCATCGATTGTCGTCGGTGCAACAGGATTATTTCTATTAGTTTACGCGCTGCCGCTGAAGGGACAGAGAGACATCAAATAACAGGCCGTGGCCTTAATTAGTCAGCGGAAATAACCGCTCTCATCACCAACTCAAACTGCGCCACTGTATGGGGCGGCCGAACAAAACCATGAAATTGCCCGCTTGGGTTAATGATCATAATATTGGCGCTGTGATCAATCAGGTAATCCCCATTATCCTGCGGCACACGGGCAAAAACACCATTAAGCTGTTTCGCAAAAGCCGCCACCGCCGATACAGAGCCGGTAACCCCAACAAAGTCTGAACTAAAGAAGTTCAAGTACTCTCGCAATTTCCGGGGCGTGTCGCGTTCCGGGTCAGCAGATAGCAATACATATTGGATATGACCTAGTTCAGAGCCCTGCCAGCGTGCCTGCAATTGTTTAAACAGCGCCATTGTCGTCGGACAAATGTCCGGACACTGGGTAAAACCCAGAAATACCAGGCTCCACCGATCTTTAAAGTTATCTATCGTAAAAGGCAGCCCATCAGCACCGGTTAATTGAAACTCCTCAAGCACCTTTGGCACAGGGCGGATAAAGACTCCCTGCTGCTGTAATGCTGCGCTATTAACAGTCGCAACAGGTGGCGCCTCCGGAGCCGGAGAACGCAAAATACGCGACACAGCGGCACCGACAAAAACCACCATGACGCACACCAGAATAACAACCGTGCGTTGCACATTAGTTTTTGTTCGCTTATTACTCACAGATAATGATCCACCAACATCGCCAAAAACATCAGCATCAAATAGGTAATTGAGTAACGGAAGGTTTTAAGCGGCGCATGGGCATTATTACCGCGCACCAAGACAATAGCCCAGTATAAAAACCGCCCCCCCAGCACCAGCGCACTAACCAGATACAGCAGCCCGCTCATGCCCGTCACAAAGGGCAACAGACTCACTGCGATCATAATTAACGTATAAAGCAGAATATGCAGGGCTGTAAATTGTTTACCGTGGGTAACCGGCAGCATAGGGATTTTAACTTTGGCATACTCGTCTTTACGATGAATCGCCAGCGCCCAAAAATGAGGAGGAGTCCAGGCAAAAATAATCAGCACTAACAACAGCGCATGGGGATCGAGGGAGCCGGTAACGGATGTCCAGCCCAGCAGCGGTGGCACCGCACCCGAAAGGCCACCAATGGTAATGTTTTGAGGGGTTGCGCGCTTTAAAAACCCCGTATAAATGAAGGCGTACCCAATCAACGACGCTAACGTCAGCCAGGCAGTTAGCGGATTAACCAGCAACGCCAAAATACTAATGCCCAGCACCCCCACAACAAAAGCAAAGGCAACCGCCTGTGGCAATTTTACCCGGCCCTGTGCCATGGGTCGCTTGTGGGTACGCGTCATCATCAGATCAATCTGACGATCAACGATATGATTAACCGTTGCCGCAGAGCCAGCGGCTAGTGCAATGCCGAGGTTACCAAAAACAAGGATATCCAGCGGTACCATTGCACTGGTGGATAAAAACATGCCGATCACCGAAGTCAGTAGCATTAAGGCCACCACCTTCGGTTTACACATTTCAAGATAATCGTGCCAGCTTGCCCGTTGCTCGGAGACTTCTGCTAATGCTTCCGCCATGCCTCACCCCCTGTTTGCTTGCGCCGTCCTCAAATAGTAATTCAAGGCTACCATCATCATCAACAGCAGTGCACCTCCGGCATTATGCGCCACGGCAATCGACGCCGGAATATGCCAGTAAACATTACTAAGCCCCAGTAATATTTGAAGGATCAGGGCGGCCAGTAACCAGTGCGTCAATGTTCGCATCGGCGTATTGGCAGCTACACGATAAAGGCATACGATCAGTATCACTAAATAAAGGCTAGTTACAATGGCGCCGACACGGTGAATCATGTGAATCGCAACTCGCGCCTCATTATCCATCAGTCCACCCAGATAGTTAGGCCCCACCGTCTGCCATAAATTAAATCCTGCTATCAGATCCATCTGCGGCCACCACTGGCCCTGACAGGTAGGCAGGTCATAACAGGCAAAGGCAGCATAATTAGACGCGGTCCAACCGCCCAGACTGATTTGCAGTAACACAATCACTAAACCCAATATGGCCCATGGCTTAAGGCCACGCCATGCCGATAAGCGCTCAGCAGAAGCCTGCCAATGGTATTCTCGGTAGCGCAAGGTTAACAGCAGCAGCAAACTCAGTGTGGCAAATCCGCCTAATAAGTGCCCTGTGACAATCTGCGGCCATAGCTTCAGCGTCACAGTCCACATGCCAAATAGAGCCTGTGCAATAATCACTGCCAGCAACAACAGAGGCAGCTTGAACGGTTGCCCGGTTTCACCTCGCAGGCGCCGGACTGTCGCCATACTGGCCACGGCCAAAACCAATAAGCCTAAAATACCAACCGCATAACGATGCACCATTTCCGGCCAGCCCTTTCCCACCTCAACAGGGCTGTCGGGAAAGCGCTGCTCGGCAATTTCAATCGCTTCGCTACTCTGCGGCACCGTTAAAAAACCATAACAACCCGGCCAGTCGGGACAGCCCAGTCCAGCATCGACCAAACGGGTGTAAGCCCCCAACATCACCACCACCATTGTAAAGCCGGTGGCAACCAACGTCAGATAAAAAGCACGCGGTTTCGCTGAATTGGATGCAGCACGATTAGCCAATTTTAGAAACCTTCAACAGTTTCTTCAGGTCATCAAGCACGTCACCGCCAGGATTCTGCGGCATGTAATACATCATCACGTTACCCAGTGGATCGCTGATGAAAATATAACTTTCTCCGAGCGCTTTTCCGGCTGCTAGCTCATTATCGAGAAACACCTCAAACGCCATATAACTGGCGTGACTTAGGTGTAAGCGCGGGTAGCTGGCCTTAAAAGCCTCCACAGCCTCGCCATCAAGTTCTCCACCAATATTGATGTAATGCCTTACCACCCGATCGGCTTCACGTCCGAGCGCTACATTTACTTGCCTCGCCTTATGTAGCTCGGCCTGACAGCTGGTACTGGCGCAGCTATTTTCTCCAAAAACAATTAATTGCCATTTACCTTCAACATCGCCCTTACCGGCCTGCTGTAAATTCAACTTCAGTTGCGCAACTGATAACGGCGGAATGATCAACATGCCCTTATTGGTTCGCCCCTGCGGCACCATGCTATTGGTGAAGTACATCAAAAAGGCAACAATAACCGGCAGGCCTGCCACCAGAAATAAAAGTATCGGTATATATCGGTTGGATTTGCCCTTTGGGCTGGTTACATCAGTCACTCATACCTCACTCATCCGTTCTTTTAAAACCCGCCCAAATAAACAGGCCCGTTAGCACTAAAGCCATTAAAAACCACTGTACGGCATAACCCAAGCTTTTTTGCGGAGCCGTATTTACCGGCTGCCAATTCACCTGAAAGCTTGTTGGATCAGTTTCAGCCAACCTTAGGAGATATGGAAACCCCGGCAACAACCCAGACCTGTTGTTCATGCGATCCAGCTCAACGCGTTGAATCACCTCAGGCCATTGCCCTGATAAAGGAACCTCAGTCAGCACAAACGTCTCCGCAGGCAACACGACTTGCCCGATGATTTCTCGAACGCCTTCAATCGGCTCAATCGTTGGCAAAATATATCGCTCCGCCTGCATCGGAACCCAGCCACGATTTACCCAGATACGCTCAACCTCTCCCCAACCGGCTAACAAAAGCTTAGGCACTAACTCGAAGGAAGAAATAACTTCATAGCCAGGGCGCCCCTGATAAACGCGATTGTCCAATAGAAATACATGTTGATTATCAAATTGTCCGCGCAGCTTTACAGGGTGATAACTGACGTCCTCAGTCGACTTCAGTTGCGTCAGCGAAACGGGCGCGGCCACCACGCGCTGGTCATAAAGATCCTGCAAGCCCTGCTTGTAATCGGCACGATACAACTGCCAAAAGCCCAATCCCACCAACAAGGGCAAAAATAGCAGATAAAAAAGTGTCAGTTTCCAGTTTGGTTTAAAGTTAGACGTAATGTCTTTTGTCTCCATCACAGGTTAGGATAGATTCGAAATAAACTGCTTGAAACACTGCTATGTGGCTGAAACCGACCATTGCGATTCTTTTTATAGCTATTCTCATCAGCCTAGCAGCCAGCGTTATTTTTCTATTGAAAGACCAGGGCTCCAGAGACCGTACACGCAAATTACTGGGTATACGTATCGTACTGGCAATCGCCCTGTTAAGCGTTATCAGTTATGGTCTTTGGTCAGGACAGCTCACTATCAGCGCGCCCTGGTATTAATTGTTCGAAGCACACCTGCAGATAAAGCAGCTACATAATATAAACAAAAATAAACAGCCCCACCCATACCACATCAACGAAATGCCAGTACCAAGAAGCGGCTTCAAAACCAAAGTGTTCCTGCGGCGTGAAATGTCCTTTAAATGCCCTCAATAGCATGACCATTAACATAAAGGCCCCAATGGTTACATGGGCACCATGAAAACCGGTCAACATAAAGAAAGTAGACCCGTAAATACCTGATTTCAGTGTCAAACCCAATTCATTGTAGGCTTCAGCATATTCCTCAATCTGAAAGCCCAAAAATGCCAGCCCCAATACAATGGTTATAGCCAGCCACATCTTAAGGCGAGCCCGGTTACCAGCCTTCAGCGCCGTATGAGCCAAATGCACCGTGACACTGGATGACAGCAATAAAATTGTATTGACTAGTGGCAGCCCCCAGGGGTGAATAACCTCTTTGGGGCCTGCGAACTGGGTGGCATCGGGCGTCTCCATCAGCGGCCAGGCTGCCTGAAACTCCGGCCACAACATAGCACTGATGCCTTTATCCCCCTCACCCGCCAACCAGGGCACGGCCAAATTACGCACATAATACAGCGCGCCAAAAAACGCAGCGAAAAACATCACCTCAGAGAAAATAAACCAACCCATGCCCCAGACAAAAGAACGGTTTAACTGCCCACTATATAAACCACCATGATTTTCAGCGATCACCTTGGCAAACCAGGTATAAAGCGTTGCGGCGATAATGATAAAACCCGTAAACATAACCCAGTGGGCAGAAGAGTCCTCAACACCCGCGGTCATATCATTCATCATCGTGCCAGCGCCAATTACGGTCACAGCGAGGCCAATGGCCATAAAAATAGGTAGCCGACTGTTTTCTGGAACGTAATAGGTTTGATAACCGTCAGTTGACATATTTTGTCTCCTTACACGTTCTTTCAATTTTCTTTGAACCGCTAGTTCGCCGCTACCTCAGGCAAATTGAACAGGGTATAAGACAGCGTTAACTTGGAAACCCTGTCCGGAATATCCGCATCAACAAAAAACTTCAGTGGCATCTCAACGCTTTCGCCCGGCTCAAGCACCTGTTGGTTAAAGCAAAAACACTCGGTTTTATGGAAGTATTGAGCGACCGAAAAAGGCGCAACACTCGGCACAGCCTGAGCAACCATTCGCTGATTGGTATTATTTTTTGCCACGAAATAGGTGCCATGCATCTCCCCGGGGCGTACCTTCATTTTCACTTCCGATGGGCTGAATTCCCAGGGCATATCCGCGTTATTACTGGTCGTAAATTGCACCGTCACCCAACGTGTTTCATCCACAGCAGGCCTTTCGGAAACAACGTACTGATCACCCGTTTTGCCATTAAGGCCAGTCACATCACAGATCACGTCATAAATCGGTACCAGCAAAAAACCAAAACAGAACATACCCAGCACCACGGCCAGCAGTTTTACTGGATTCATCGGCTTTTTATTGCCAGGCAGTTTTTCACTCATCGTTTACGCTCCTTCAACCACCTACTTCACATCCGGTGGCGTTGAAAAAGTGTGATAGGGCGCAGGTGAAGGAATTGTCCACTCCAGCCCTTCCGGGTTATCCCATACTTCAGCGGTGGCTTTTTTACCACTGACAATCGTTTTAATCACAATGAATAAAAACAGTAGTTGTGTCGTGCCAAAAATAAAAGCCCCTACCGATGCGATCTGGTTAAAATCGGCAAACTGCAGGGCGTAATCAGGAATGCGCCGCGGCATGCCCGCCAAGCCAACAAAGTGCATCGGGAAGAAGGTCATATTCATACCCACAAATGATAGCCAGAAGTGCAGCTTGCCCAGTTTTTCGTCATACATATTGCCGCACCACTTGGGCAACCAGTAATAAACTCCGGCAAAAATACCGAAGATCGCCCCAGGCACAAGCACATAGTGGAAATGGGCCACCACAAAATAGGTGTCATGGTATTGGAAATCCACCGGCGCAATGGCCAGCATCAAGCCGGAGAATCCTCCAATGGTAAACAGCACCACAAAGGCCACCGCGTAGAGCATGGGCGTCTCAAAGGTCAACGCGCCTTTGAACATAGTCGCCACCCAATTAAACACCTTTACCCCGGTGGGTACAGCAATCAGCATCGTCGCATACATAAAGAACAGCTCACCGGCCAGTGGCATGCCCACCGTAAACATGTGGTGTGCCCAGACAATAAACGACAGAAATGCGATAGAAGAGGTGGCGTAAACCATCGAGGTATAACCAAACAGCTTCTTACGGCTGAAGGTGGGAATGATCTGCGAGACGATACCAAAAGCCGGCAGAATCATGATGTACACTTCCGGATGGCCAAAGAACCAGAAGACATGCTGGAATAACACCGGATCACCACCACCTGCCGCGCTGAAGAAGCTGGTTCCAAAGTGAATATCCATCAACATCATGGTCACCACACCGGCCAGCACCGGCATGACGGCAATCAACAAATACGCAGTGATCAGCCAGGTCCATACAAATAGCGGCATTTTCATCAGTGTCATTTGCGGAGTGCGCAGATTAAGAATGGTGGCGATAATATTGATTGCACCCATAATCGACGAAGCACCCATAATGTGCACCCCAAAAATAAAATAGGTCACCGTCGACGGTGCATAGGTTGTTGAAAGTGGCGCATAAAACGTCCAGCCAAAGTTTGGTGCCCCCTCCTCCATAAACAACGTAGATAGCAGCAATGCAAATGCAAAGGGTAATATCCAGAAACTCAGGTTATTCATCCGTGGTAGCGCCATATCGGGCGCGCCTATCATCATCGGAATAAGCCAGTTTGCCAGCCCCACAAATGCAGGCATCACCGCCCCAAAAACCATAATCAGGCCGTGCATAGTGGTCATTTGGTTAAAAAACTCCGGCTCAACAATCTGTAAGCCAGGCTCAAAGAGTTCCGCACGAATCACCAGCGCCATACAGCCGCCAGTTAGAAACATAATAAAGCTGAACCATAGATACAGCGTGCCGATGTCCTTATGGTTAGTGGTATAAACCCAACGTCGCCAACCCTTAGCAGGGCCGTGATGATCGTGACTGTGATCGTGTGACTCCAAGACTGCGCTCATCTGTCATCCCTCCTATTCTGCGGTTTGCATGTTGGCAATATCGACAGGCTGAATCATGTCACCCTTATTGTTGCCCCAGGCGTTGCGCTCATAGGTAATGACAGCCGCCAGTTCAACTGGGCTTAGCTGTGATCTAAAGGCCGCCATGTAAGTACCGGGCTTACCGTTCAACACGATATCGATATGGTTCTGTATCGGACCCGTAGCAATTGCGCTACCCTTGAGCGCCGGAAAAGCAGGAGGAATTCCAGAACCATCAGCGTTATGGCAGGCTGCGCAATTAGTGGCATAAACCTTCTCGCCACGCGCCATCAATCCCTCAAGCGTCCACACCTTATCGCGTAGCTCTCGCTCTTTGGCCGCAGCCTCCTGACGTTGAGCAATCCAGGCGTCGTAATCCTCCTGGGTCTTCGCTTCAACAACAATGGGCATAAAGCCATGATCCTTGCCACACAGCTCTGCACATTGTCCTCGATAGATACCTGGCTCGGGAATAATGGTCCAGGCCTCATTCACAAACCCGGGAATAGCATCTTTTTTAACCGCGATTTCCGGTACCCACCAGGAGTGGATCACGTCGTTAGCCGTTACCAGAAAACGCACCTTCTTGTTAATGGGCACAACCAGAGGCTCATCGACTTCCAGTAAATAATGTTCGTTTTTATCTCGGCGGTTATATATTTCGTCGCTGGGAGTTGAAAGGTTACTGAAAAAACCGACCCCTTCTTCTATGTAATCGTAGTGCCATTTCCACTGATAGCCTGTCACCTTAATATCAAGATCAGACTCACTGGGATCATAAATATTAATCAGCGCACTGGTAGCAGGGATGGCCATGCCAATCAGAATGGCAAAGGGAATAGCGGTCCAGATAATTTCAACGGTGGTGCTTTCATGGAAGGTGGCGGGCTTTGCGCCAAGGGATTTGCGGTGAGCGATGATGGACCAGAACATGATGCCGAAAACGACGACGCCAATAATCACACAAATCCAGAAAATGATCATATGCAGGTCATAGACCTGCTGGCTAACCTCCGTGACACCGGGCGTCATATTGACTTCCCAGTCGGCCCTCACGGTCAGGCTCAAGAACAGTAAGACCCCTATCCAGAGCCTACAGGGTATTGCTTTCGACAACATCCCTCCACGCCTCCTGCTTGTTGTTAGATTTATAGTTTAACTATCTATCTTTTCTACAACGTTACAGCGCGGCGCCCTCAAATTAGGGAGAAGACGCCCACGACATTATAACCACGCACACATAAAATCTGCAATGAGCCAAGTCAGCCCGTTGTTGTTTGCCCCCGTTATGTCGATAATTCATACCCCTTTGCCTAGATTAATCAGCATTCATATAGGCTTTCGCCAACGTTACAGAACGACACTATGACCTCCTCCCTGCATAAACGCATCTGGCTAATTGCTGGCCCCATGATTTTAGCCAATCTCACCGTGCCAATTCTTGGCCTGGTGGACACCGCTATTCTGGGCCACTTGAGCCATGCTCACTATTTAGGAGCCGTTGCATTGGGGGCCGTCATTTTTGACATTATGTTCTGGGCCTTCGGCTTTTTACGTATGGGCACCACCGGCCTCACAGCGCAAGCCTATGGCTCCAATGATCTACAAAAAACCCGGCTGTTGTTATGGCAGTCCCTGCTGGTTGCTATCAGTATCGGCGGGTTTATTATATTGCTGCAAGCACCTCTTTTTAGCGCAGCATTTGCTTATATGTCGCCCAGCCCAGAGGTCGAAAAGTGGGCACGCATTTATTGTGATATTCGCATCTGGGCCGCCCCCGCAACACTTGCTCACTACGTCATTTACGGCTGGCTATTAAGCATCGGAAAAACCCGCACAGTGTTAGCGCTCACTATTATCGCTAATCTTATTAACATTAGCCTTGATTACCTGTTCGTTATGCAATTCAACATGCTCACCGCTGGTGTTGCCTGGGGCTCATTGATCGCTGAGTACAGCCTGGTCGTTCTAGGGCTTTGGGTGGTCAAGCAAAGCACTCGTGACATGGGCAATGAATCATTGCAACAAAAGCTGCTCCGTGTTGCCGACTACCGCCAACTATTCACCGTCAACCGCTATATCTTTATCCGCACCCTGTGCCTGCTGTTTACGATTTCGTTTTTTTACGCCCGCAGCGCGCAACAGGACAACATCACTCTCAGCGCCAATGCTATTTTAATGACATTACTGATGGTGTTTTCCTACGCTCAGGACGGTTTCGCCAATGCTGCCGAGGTGTTATCGGGTCGAGCGATTGGCGCCCGCAATCTGCAAACCTTCAAGCAAACCAACCGCGGTTGTGCGCTCTGGTGCCTCTACACATCAATATTTTTTACCCTGTCACTCATCATGTTTGATGAAACCATCATTGGCCTGCTAACGGATATTGATAGCGTCGTACAAACGACACTGAGCTACTGGCTATGGCTGATCCTGTTGCCCTTTGCTGCGGCCTGGAGCTTTTTGCTGGACGGTATTTTTGTTGGTGCCACCAAAGCCCGCGCCATGCAAAACACCATGCTATTTTCCTCCTTTTGCATATTTTTACCCGCCTGGTATCTGCTCACCCCCTGGGGCAACCATGGCCTGTGGATTGCTTTTTTGTGTTTCCACGCCGCGCGCAGCATTTCCATGGCATTTGTGTATTATTACTACAGCAAACAACGGCAATGGATTTAATAGGTCACTCAGCTGTCTGACTAGCCACTGCCACTTACAGGACGTTTCAAATGATCAGAACATTACAAGCCACACGTCAATTCATTGTATTTTTAACCCTCGCATTTTGCGCCTCACTTGTTCAGGCCGCCGAAAACAAGGGCTTCCTTTGGAAAGTTAGCGACCACAACAGCAGCGTTTACCTACTCGGCTCAGTACACTTTGCCAATGCCGATTACTACCCCATGAGCCACAATATCGAAACAGCCTTTGCTGAAGCTGATAGGCTGGCCGTCGAAATTGATGTCACCGCGCTCGACCCATTGAAAACACAACTGCTCATACAGAAAATGGGAAACTACAGTGACGGCCGCACTCTCAAGGACGAGCTAAACCCCGAAACATTACAAAAACTGGAGTCCTACCTGGCAACAAAGGGCTTCCCCTCTCACCTGTTTATGAGCCAAAAACCCGGCATGCTCATCATGTCACTCACCAGCATGGAACTGATGAATCTAGGCATGCTGCCGCAGTTCGGCATCGATCTGCATTTTCTTAGCCGCGCCAAAGGCAACAAACAGATCGTCGAACTGGAAACCATCGAACAACAAATGGAGTTGCTGCTCAATATAGATGACGGCGACACTGCCCTAGCTCAAACACTCGATGAGTTTCCGTCCTTTCCGGTTTTATCCAAGCAACTCTTTAAAGCCTGGCAGACTGGCGACACAAAGATTATGCAAAAACTGCTGATTGAAGAGCCACTACAAAAATACCCGGAATCCAAGCCCTATTTCGACAAGCTGTTTACGGATCGAAACATCACCATGACAGAAAAAGTAAAAGGGTTTTTAGACGAAGACAAAACCTACTTTGTGATTGTGGGAGCAGGGCATCTGATTGGTGAAAATGGCGTTATAGGCTTGCTTGGAAAGAGCGGATTTAGAATAGCGCGGCACTGATAAACAAGCAGGAAGAAAACCATTCTTCCTGCTACCTCTATAGGGCAGGAAAAGCCTCATCCCTTTCAATCTGCTCAGCTAATGATTGCCCCTTTCCCTGCCGCCCCCACTGATCGTAATAAACCAGATCATTAAGCGGCAGGCGCTCTGACCATCCAGCCTTTTCCAACTCAGGCTGGTCAAAAAACTCACTGACATAGCCCACGCATAAATAGGCAATCGGGACAATATCCTCAGGTATAGCAAGTACTTGGCGCAGCTGTTCCTGCTTGACGATGCTGACCCAGCCAACACCAATATTCTCCCCGCGGGCAGCAAGCCAGAAATTCTGCACCGCGCAAACCGTACTGTAGAGATCCATATCACTTTGATGGGTACGTCCCAGCACCACGTCACCAGTGCGATTGCGATCGCAGGTGATACAGATATTGACAGGCGCTTCGAGAATTCCCTGCAGTTTCAGAGAGGAATACAACTCTCTACGCTCGCCATCGAACATGCCTGCGGCCTCTTCATTGGCCTCATTAAATGCGGTATGGATACGCTGTTTTACTTCATCGGACTTGATGACTAAAAAATTCCACGGCTGCATGTAACCCACGGAGGGGGCATGATGTGCGGCATAGAGTAATCGACTTAAAACGGCATCCGGTACAGCATCGGGTAAAAACTGGCTACGCACATCTCGGCGACTAAAAATCACCCGGTAAAGATTTTCCAGTTGCTGACTTATTTCACTCACGGTTGTGAGTTCCCCTGGGCAACCTGAAGACGAAGCGCCGTCGCTAATCGCTGCAATTGCCCTGCATCTTTAGTTAAACCGAAGCGTAATAAGCCATCGCACTCACAGCGCACAAAACGGCGCGTCAAAATGCCCTGCTGGCCACATTGATTGTACCAGCGATCAACCGATGCCAATGGCATAGCAATACTGCAATAAAGCGGCCCCGGTAATACGCTCGACTTGTCACCCCAGGCAATCGTTTTCAACAGAGCCATTTGTTCGGCCATCGCGTTGGCAATACGCTGACGTTGCTCGGCATGCCAGTCAAAATCAGCCAAAGCACGCTGCCCCAAGTATTGGGCCGGGCCATTCACCGCCCAGGGACCTAACCGCTCAGATAACAACTCCAACACGGGGGATTCAGCCAACACAAAACCCAGCCGTAATCCCGCCAAGCCAAAAAACTTGCCCAGTGAGCGCAGCACAATTAGTCCGGGGCGTGGACACTCAGAAGCAAGGCTCATGCCTGGCTCGCTGTCCATAAAAGCTTCATCAACGATCAGACAACCACCGCGGCGCGCCAACAGCTCACACCAGTGCAAAAGGCGATCACGCCCCAGCAACGTGGTCGTTGGGTTGTTGGGATTTATCGCCAGCACCACATCCAGCTCACCGCCTTCTATTTTGCTTTCCAGCAGGTCCAGCGAGCCATCGTTATAATCAAACAGGCTATGACCCGCTTTATGCCAGGCTTTACGATGCTCAAAGTAACCCAATTGCGGCATTGCCACGCGGGTATTTTGTGGAAACAACTGAGGCAGGGTTTGAATAGCAAACTGCGATCCAGGAATCGCCAATACTGCATCAGCAACACAGCCATAATAGTCAGCGGCGACAACTGGTAACGGGCATTTCACAGCAGGCAGTCGTTGCCAGACGGTCGTAGGAATCTCCGACACAGGCCAGCTCCAGGGCGCAATACCGGTAGACAAATCCAGCCACTGCTCACGCGCAATGCCGAACTGCTTGGCGGCCTGATCGAGATCGCCACCGTGGGTAATATTGACTGACTCTTTACTCACATGACTCCCATTATCAACACGATCAGTAAGATGATCGCTACCCAGAAATAAACACCATGTTTCACCAAGGTTAATGAGCGCTCAATGTCACCCGGCACTGGCGCAAAACCCTGCCCTAGCAGTGGTCGAGACACCCTTTTACCATGATAAACAGCATCACCACCTAATGTCACATTCAGCGCACCTGCACCACAGGCCATGACTGGCCCGGCATTGGGGCTTTCACATTTTGACGCCTGCTGACGCCAGGCGTTCAACCCCTGCTGCCAGCCAGTTTTACCCGCAACAAAAGCGTAGGTTAAGGCACACAGGCGAGCTGGAACCCAGTTCACCAGGTCATCCAGTCTGGCAGCCGCCCAGCCAAAGGCTAAAAAGCGGTCATTTTTATAACCCCACATGGCATCCAGAGTATTGATAACTCGATAGGCAATTGCGCCAACCGGCCCCAGCACCACAAACCAGAAAATCGGCGCAAACACGGCATCACTGCCATTTTCCAACACCGACTCCATGGTCGCCTTGGTCACCCCCACTTCATCCAGCGCCGAGGTTTGCCGACTAACAATGAAACCCACCCGCTCACGCGCCAATTCGAGATCCTTTTTCATCAAGGCGTTATGTACAGCCAAGGCGTGTTCGGCAAGACTGCGCCAGCCAACAACGAGATAAAGGACCAATGCACTGAACAGAAAATAGAAAAAATCGATACCGCTTAGCCAACAGCTCAACAAGCAGGCCGCCCACACGATAGGAATGACAATCAGCAGCACTGCGGCAATGCCTGCGATTTTGCGTACCGTGAACGTTTGTTGGTTCTGGTTTAGATGCTTTTCCAGCCACTGCACGCAATTACCCAGCCCGACCAACGGGTGGTATCGGCCAGGCTCACCAAAAAACCGATCCAGTAGCAAGCCTGCCAACAGCGCTAACAACAAACTAAAACAGACTAGAATCAAAGCAGTGCCGCCAAAGTCACCAGGCTCACCACCTCAACAATCTCGATCGTGGCTCCCAGTGTGTCGCCCGTGCAGCCCTTAAGGCGCGACATCATCATAGTCCGCAGTAAAACTAACGTCACCGCAGCCATCACCAACACGCTCACAGCACCGGAGAAGTTCAGGAAAAGAAACAGAATAACGGCAACCGCCACCACAACTTTCGCTTCCTGACGTGGGAAGTGCTTACTGAGCACCTCTCCCAACCCCTGAGGACGCACATAGGGCGTCACCAGCAATAAAACCAACACCGACAGGCGCGCAACAAACGGGGCAATCAATAGCATCCAGAGAGAGGCATACTGTAGCAGGGCCAGCAACGCGGTAAATTTAAGCAATAACGATAACACCATAACTGTTACGGCAATGGGGCCGGAGGTAGGGTCTTTCATCAGTGCAAGTGTGCGTTGCTTATTACCCAAACCACCCATCCAGGCATCGGCACAGTCGGCCAAGCCATCAAGATGAAGGGCACCCGTAAGCATCACCCACAGCGCCAGCACCAGCCCAGCCAGCAAAAACAACTGTACGGAATAAATATTTAAAGCTGATTGCGCAAACCAGGCAAACACCGCCAGTACAAAGCCCAGCAACAGCCCCACCAACGGGTAATAGAGCAACGACAACCCCGTGGTGCTTTGCTCCTGGCTGGTTAGACGGCCAACAGGAAAAATCGTCAGAAACTGCAGTGCGGTGCGTAACGCATTGAGGTGCTGGTTGAAATTAAACATGCCTTAACTCCCATTAACCAAATTGATAAAAAGCGACTTTATTGCCATCCGGATCACGAAAATAAGCGCCATAAAAAGTATCCGCAATACGCTGCCCTGGCTCCCCTTCACTGGTTCCACCCAACGCAATAGCCTTGTGATACAGTTCATCAACCTTCGCTTTAGAGCCCGGATTGATGGCGAGCATATTGCCATTGCCCGGATGCGGCGCTTCTTTATTATAAGGTGTACAAACCGCCAGACAGGGGGCTTCCATTGACGGGCCAATGAGTACAAAACGTCCCATATCGACTAAAATTTTTGCCTCAAAATCAGATAACAGCTCTAAGTAAAAACGTTTGGCTTTTTCAATATCGTTAACGCCAATAGTCACATAACCAATCATTTGCCCCTATCCCTGGCGACATTAAAGACGCCTAATTATCTGGCCTGTAGGCCGTTTTATTCAAAAAAACCAGTTTAGGAAAGGGCTCATCAGCCGTTTCATAAACCTGCACCCGACTCAAACTGGCGTAATGAATCTCTAAACGTGTTACCAATGCCAGCGGCATCTGCAACAACTCAGCCAATAGAATACGAATTGTACCGCCATGTTGCACCAACAACAGGTGCTCACCCTTATGTTGATTAAGTACCTCATGCCAGGCACTTAATAAACGCCCCTGCACCATCTGCATGGACTCGCCGCCCGGTGGCGCGATGTTTGCCGGATCCTGATAAAAGCGCTTCACATCACCCGCATGCTCACGATGCACCTCTTCAATGCTGCGCCCTTCCCAGTCGCCAAAATCCATTTCACGAAAACCCTCATGACTGTGCAGCGGAATAGCCAGCTGTTGAGCCTTTGCTTCTGAAAACAACCGGCAGCGCTGTAAAGGTGAACTCACAATGCGATCCCAAGGGGTCTCGGCGTGCGCAACATCACTCTGTAAGGAAGACTCCATCTGCTGCCAACCACGGTCAGTAAGCGGCACATCCGTGATGCCACGATAAATTTCACCGCCCTGACACTCGCCATGGCGCAATAAATCAATCGTCGTAACACAGTGGGATTTCCTTAGAGCCATCGAGCAATACCTTCCTTTTTGAATATATCCAAGTGAGCTCTTAAAAATAGTGATAATTGCGGGAGAACAAGGAAGCACCGCGCGCAGACCCGGAATGTACAAGTGGTACATGAGGACTCGAGCACGGAGCTGACGCCGTTATCACGTAAATAGTGCATTTTTAGGTGCTCACTCCAGCATCTTCAAAGGTTGCCATTCTATTGTGTAACTCACAGGCCAGCTTTAACAAGGGTAAAGCAACCGCCGCACCACTGCCTTCACCAAGGCGCATGTTGAGATTTAGTAACGGCTTGGCCCCCATCGCCTCCAACACACAGGCATGGCCCTGCTCTGCCGATTGATGAGAGAATAACAACCAGTCCTGACAACCCGGATTAATTTGCATGGCCGCCAATGCAGCAACGGTACAGATAAAGCCATCCACCAGGCTCGGTATGCCCAGCTGAGCACAACGTAAATAAGCACCCGTAAGCCCCGCAATTTCAAAGCCACCGACACGCTGCATGCACGCTAATGTGCTATCAAAAGCGGCCTGATGAAATTCCAGAGCCCGCGCCACAACCTCTGTTTTTCGCTGCAACCCGGCCGCACCAACACCGGTCCCAAAGCCCACCAGCTGATCGGGCGATTCGCCAATTAATGCACAGGCCAGCGCGGCAGCCGTCGTGGTGTTACCAATACCCATTTCACCGCCAATAAATAGCTGGCACTGTTGCTCACCAAGTTGTTCGGCAATATCCGCCCCGGCTCTAAAAGCCTGCTCCAGCTGCTCAGCACTCATCGCCGACTGTTCACAGAAGTTATGCGTGCCAGCCCCCAGCGGCTTTTGTATCACTTTTTCGTGCTCAGGTGCCGGCACAACGGTGCCCATATTCACCACCGCAAAATCAGCATCCTGCGCCTCAGCGAGCACGCTAATGGCAGCGCCACCGTTGGCAAAGTTACGGATCATTTCCACGGTCACTTCCTGCGGAAACGCAGAGACACCTTCAGCAACAATACCATGATCGGCGGCAAATACCCGAATAGCTACCCGCTCCAGTGCTGGTGTCGATGTATCCTGCAAGGCACACAGCAAAACAGCTAACTCTTCCAGCCGCCCCAGCGAGCCAGGCGGTTTAGTGAGCTGGCCTTGATGCTCCAACGCCTGATCCAGGCGTTCAGAAGAAAGCGGTTTAATTGGCTGGTTAACCCATTCGGTCATTTTCAGTTTTCCGTTTCAATGTTTTTTAGAACATGCGGCAACCCAGCCACACTCAATGTGACCCGGTCACAGATTTCCGCCAGCGCCTGGTGTAATAGGCCCGCCTCATCAACAAACTGGCGCGTCACTTCACCCATCGGCACAACACCCATGCTGATTTCGTTACTGACAAAAATAATGCGCCCCGGCAGGGTTGGTAAACACGCCAGTAAAGCCGCACGCTGACGTGGCCACTCTGAGTCATCCCCGCAAAACAGGCAATTACTCAACCATAACGTCAGGCAGTCCACCAGAATGCAACTCCCTTCCCCGGCTTGCTCGACCAAGGTCTGCGCCAGGTTGGCCGGCTCTTCCACTAACTGCCAGTCATCACCGCGACGTTGGCGGTGCAACTCAATACGCTGCGCCATTTCACCATCGCCAGCCTGAGCTGTGGCGATATACACGCGCTGTAAACCGCTGGCCTCTGCTGCCTGTTCTGCCAGTTTGCTTTTACCGGATCGGGCACCGCCCAGAATGAGCTCTTTCATCTGTTGCAATTAAGCACCCTCACAAGCTGTTGTCTGCAGGTTCAAAAGGTCATACACCTTATCTAGGTCCAAATGCGTTTCAATAGCATCGGCCAGACGTTCGATGTCCGCCTCCTGCCGCGCGCGATAATCGATGCGCTTTACCTGCTCCAAGCCGGCCCACGTCAACAAAGTTTCAAGGGCTTCCGTATGATCAAACAGGCCGTGCAAATAGGTCCCAATAATCTGACCATCCTCCGAAACCGCGCCATCTGTGCGACCTTGCAGCTGAACGGCGGGATTATTCAGGGCTTCACCCTGCGTAATACCGGCATGAATCTCATAGCCCTCAACTTTTCTACCGGTCGCAACGCTTCTACCCGCCGCAGCGCTCGCGGGACAGGAAAAAGCCAAGTGACCCGTTTCTCGACGCAGCTGCTTTTCAGGTTGCAGTATCGTTTCCATATCCAGCAGGCCAAGCCCTTCAGAGCTGCCCGCAGGCCCTTCAATGCCTTCGGGGTCGGCAACGCTAGTGCCCAACATCTGGAAACCACCGCAGATACCAATTAACTTGCCACCATAACGCAGATGCTTCTGGATGGCCTTATCCCAGCCTTGCTCCCGTAACCAGTTCAAGTCACTACGCGTGCTCTTTGTGCCTGGCAAAATCATCAGGTCGGCGCCGGGAATTTCTTCGCCAGCGCGAACAAATTGTAAGTCCACCTGGGGGTGCAGGCGTAACGCGTCAAAATCAGTATGGTTGCTGATACGTGACACCACCGGCACCACTACCTTCAGCGTTTTCGCATCGTCATCCAACTCCTGCTGTCCGGCCACGGCATCCTCGGCTTCCAGGTGAAAGCCCGTCAAAAAGGGCAACACGCCCAGCACCGGCTTACCGGTACGTTCTTCCAGCCAATCCAGACCTGGCTGCAAAATACTGACATCACCCCGGAAGCGGTTGATAACAAAGCCCATCACCCGACCCTGTTCGCTGGGTGATAGCAGCTCCAGCGTGCCAACCAAATGGGCAAACACGCCACCACGATCAATATCGGCCACCAGAATCACCGGACAATCGACCTTTTCAGCAAAGCCCATATTAGCAATATCATTGGCGCGCAGATTAATTTCCGCCGGACTGCCAGCGCCTTCCACCATCACCACCTGATAGTTGTTTTGCAGACGATGATGGGAGTCCAAAACCGCCTTCATCGCGGTCGCCTTGTAACCGTGGTAGCTCACGGCATCCATTTCTGTAACAGCATGGCCATGAATAATGACCTGCGCACCGGTGTCGCTGTTCGGCTTCAGCAGCACCGGATTCATATCAGTATGCGGCTCAATGCCACAGGCTTGCGCCTGTACCGCCTGAGCACGGCCAATCTCACCACCATCAACCGTCACGGCACTGTTCAAGGCCATGTTTTGCGGTTTAAAAGGCGTCACTTTTACGCCTTTTCGACTCAGTACACGACATAAGCCTGCCACTAAAACGCTTTTCCCCGCATCAGAGGTAGTGCCCTGCACCATCAAGGTATTATAAATTTTATTGGTCATTTATTACGAACTCATTTCCTGCTGCTCATCTATTTCCAGCAGCAGATTTTGTAACTGGTCAGCATACTCACCCGGTTCCTGCCACAGGCCTCGCTGAGTCGCCTCCAGCAAACGCTCGGCCATCTCCTCCAACGCATTGGCATTGTTATCTCGCAGGAATTGCTGATTTACCTCGTCAAACACCAATGCATCGGCGACTTTTTCATACTGGTAATCATCGATGAGATTGGTGGTCGCATCATAGGCAAACAGATAATCAACACTGGCGGTCATTTCAAAAGCGCCTTTATAACCGTGCTCTTGCATGGCGCTGATCCATTTGGGATTCAAAAGACGCGAGCGTACCACCCGATTCAGCTCTTCCTTCAAGGTACGAATTTTCGGCACCGACGGATTGGAGTGATCACTGTGATACACGGCGGGCACCTCACCCTTAAGCACACTCACCGCATTGGTCATGCCGCCCTGAAATTGATAATAATCGTCAGAATCCAGCAGGTCATGCTCGCGGTTATCCTGATTCTGCACCACCGCTTCCAACTGAGATAGCTGATGACGGAAACTGCCCTGCGCTTCAATACCCTCGAAGTTTTCACCCTCTGCATCGGCAGATAAGTCATGCCGCCCATAGGCGTAACCGCCCCAGTTTAAATAGGCTTCGGCGAGATCGCTTTGCTCATCCCAGCAGCGTTCATCAATCAACCCCTGCAAACCGGCACCGTAGGCACCCGGTTTGCTACCAAACACCCGGTAACTGGCTTGGCGACGCGCTTCATTTTCAGACAAACCTTCACCCAAAAGCGCTGTTTGGCGAAGTTCGATATGACGCCGTATGCGGTTGTCCTGTCCCGGCTCATCAAACTCAGCCAACGCCAGCACCGCAGCATCATAGAGTTTAATCACATTCGGAAACGCATCCCGGAAAAACCCCGACACCCGTAACGTCACATCAACTCGAGGCCTACCCAGCAGCATCGCTGGTATAATTTCAAAGTCCACCACACGCTGCGATCCGGGCGCCCAAACAGGTTTGATACCCATCAGCGCAAAGGCCTGAGCGATATCATCACCGCCCGTGCGCATGGTTGCCGTGCCCCACACCGATAAACCCAGTTGCTGCGGGTAATCGCCATGCTCCTGTAGGTGACGTTCAATCAATGCCTGTGCGGAGCGCTGCCCCAATGCCCAGGCCGCCGGTGATGGGATTGAACGATTATCCACCGAAAAGAAATTGCGCCCTGTGGGCAGCGTATCCAGCCGACCTCGCGTTGGCGCGCCACTGGGACCGGGGGCGACGAACTGTCCGTCCAGGCCTTCAACTAAAGCTTTAATCTCCAAATCAGCACTTTGATTCAGCGCCGCCATTAACGTCTGTTTAGCGTAAGCTAACAGCTGACTTGTTTGCGGGTAGTCGCTCGTAAGAGAGCGGATACTCTCATGACCAACCACATGACGCGCAACTAATTGTTGCGCCAGTAACTCAAGTCGCTCACGGGTGTCGGCGCCGGTGCGCCAAACGCTATCACTCAAATCAATAAGCGCTGATGGCCTAGCGCCCTGCCAGGTCTGATGATCCAGCGCCATCGGGTCTTCGCAATCGAGCCCCAAATCCATGGCCAGACTGTGCAAAATACCCTGCCCGGCAGCGCCTTCACCCCGCGGCAAGCGCAACAGAGCCACCAAGGTATCGGTTAATTTATCGGCATCGGGTAATTCGCCGAGAATATGCAAACCATGACGGATCTGTGCCTCCTTAATTTCACACAGATAACCATCCAACTCAGCCATTACCTCGTCTTCATCAGAAGCATCAACATTCAACTCATCAAGCACATGGGTTACGCTGACCTGCTCAAGAATCTGCTCTCGCAGCCAGGTTTCACGGCGCGTATCCATGCCCATGGCTTGATAATATTCGTCCACCAGGCCTTCCAATTCCGCCAGCTCACCGTAGGTTTCCGCGCGCGTCATAGGCGGCATCAGGTGATCAATAATCGTGGCCTGGGCACGGCGTTTTGCCTGCGCACCTTCACCAGGATCATTAACAATAAAGGGATAAAAATGCGGCATCGGACCGAGGGCAATATCCGGCCAACAACGCTCAGAAAGCCCCAGGCCTTTACCCGGTAACCACTCCAGATTACCGTGTTTACCGACATGAATGACGGCATCAACCTGATAGCTTTCACGCAACCAGAAATAACAGGCTAAATAGCTGTGCGGTGGCACCAAGTCCGGATCATGGTAGTTCGCCTGCAGGTCCATATTGAAACCACGCGCCGGTTGTATGCCGACAAAGGTTTCACCGAGACGAATACCGGCAATCATCAAGCGGCCCTGGCGGCATTTCGGATCCTGTTCAGGGCTACCCCACTGTTCAGTTACAGCACGCTGACAGGCCTCGGGCAACTGTTGAAAGTGCTCCAGATATTCATCCACAGCCATGCTTTGCCAGCAGGGCAATTGATGCAACGTCGCCGGATTATTGGTTACCGCACCAAGCAGCTCTTCAATTAACTGATTGCCGGTTTCGGGCACACGTTCGATCGGGTAGCCCGCCTGCTCAAGGGCGCGCAGAATATTGATCGTCGACGCCGGCGTATCCAGCCCCACACCATTGCCAATGCGGCCATCCTTAGTCGGGTAATTGGCTAACATCAAGGCAATGCGTTTTTCAGCATTGGGCTTACTGGCCAGTGCGCAGTAGCGTTTTGCGAGTTGGGCAACAAAATTTGCGCGTTCAGATTGCAACGCATAGGACACCACGGAAATTTCACTACGCTCACAGAAATGACTTTCCGCCTTAAAACTGACGGCACGCGTGATAATTCGCCCATCCATTTCCGGCAGCACCACCTGCATGGCAATATCGCGGCTGCGCAAACCCTGGCTGTGCTCCAGCCAGTCGGCTTCGGTACTGCTGGACAGTACTAACTGCAAAACCGGCAATTGTTTTTCAAAGGGCGATTCGTACAACGTAGGCTGCGATGACAATTCAGGCGTCGACACGCTGTTGCTGGCAAAGCTGGTGGTATTGATCACCAGACTCGCATCAGTTTGTTCAATTAAGGAATTAACCAGCGCTAAACTATCTGTGTCTTTCAGAGATGTCAGCGCGATAGGTAGCGGATTGATGTCTTGTTGTTCAAGGGTCGAAATCAACCCATCAAACATCTGCGTATTGGCGCTTTGCAGATGGCTTCGGTAAAACAATAACAGGCAAACGGGGTTGTTATGATTCCATCTCTGTTGCCACTCAGTCAATGTGGACTCACCGACATGGCTCTGCCCAGGCATATACATCAAACATGGCGGCAGCGACTGAGGCTCCCCCCACTCATAATCGCCACCCAAATATTCACGAGCAATAAAATTGAGTAGTTGCCGGGCATTGGTGACGCCCCCCTCACGTAAATAGCGCCAAACCCGATGTGCTTGCTCAGGAGAGACCGAGCTAACCATGCTTAGCTCTTGGTCGGGGCTATCATCGCCGGGCACGATAACCAACTGACGATCAGGTTGTTCACTGAGCCAGTCGCACAGCTGCTCAAAACCATAGGGCCAATAACCCTTGCCGCCCAGCAGTGACAACACCACAACCTTGGCATGATCCAGCACCTTGTGGCGGTAAAGGTCAAAGGCCGCGGGCTTGGCCAGCTGCATCCAGTTGGCCAGGCGAACCGAAGGAAAATCCTCCGGCAACTGCTGCACTGCGCCTGCTAATGCCGCCAGACTACTATCCGCCGCTGACAAAATAACCAGGTCGGCAGGGCTTTGGTCCAGGTCAACAATGCCTTCGTCATCGACAAAGCCACCGGGTTTTGAGGCCAGCAGGTGCATGATTAAGACTAATTACCAACGACTAACCGGTTACCTGCGCGCTCTGCAGCGCCTTACGAACAACCGCTTCGTCGAGGTTTTTACCAATAAACACCAGGCTGGTTTTACGCGCTTCATCGGCCAGCCAAAGGCGATCAAAATGCACATCAAGGCGTTCACCCACTGCTTGTAATACCTGGCGCATCGGTTTACCCGGCAGCGCCGCAAAGCCCTTGGCGCGGAAAATATTGTGCTCCGCCAACAAGCCTTTTAACGCCGCCTGCAGGGGCTCTGCTTCCACTTCATCCAGCGTGATCACAAAGGAATCAAAATGATCATGAGCATGTTCATGATGATGGCCGTGCTCATGGTGGTGGTCGTGATGGTTATGAACATCATCAATGCGTTCTTCAGCAGCGGCTTCGATACCCAACAACAGGTCCAGCTGGCTTTCACCGTTGCTGATGTAAGCTGTCTTCACTGTTTCAGGCAAACGAGCTTTCAATTGTTCGCCAACTTTTTTACGCTCATCATCGCTAAGCAGGTCATTCTTGCTCACAACGACCAGATCCGCAGCGCTAAGCTGGTCATCCAGCAACTCTTTCAAACTTGGGTCATGGTCCAGGCTCTCGTCAGCCTGGCGCTGCGCTTCAACCAGCGCTTCATCATTAGCAAAACGTCCCGCACTAACGGCCGGGCCATCAACAACCGTAATCACCGCATCAACCGTGCAGAACTGTTTAATTTCCGGCCAGTTAAAGGCCTGAACCAACGGCTTGGGCAATGCTAAGCCACTGGTTTCAATAAGGATATGGTCAATATCGTCACGGCGTTCCACCAGCTGTTTCATGACCGGCAGAAATTCCTCTTCCACGGTACAGCAAATACAGCCATTGGCCAGTTCATAAATGCCATCCTGACCTTGCGCAGAGGCTTCAGCCGAGCTTTCTTCATCACAGCTGAGTGGACAGCTGCGCAGTAGATCGGCATCAATATCCAATTCGCCAAATTCATTGACGATTACCGCAATACGCTTGCCTTCGGCCTGCTTCAGAACATTCGACAATAACGTGGTTTTTCCACTGCCCAGAAAGCCGGTAACGACAGTGGCAGGAATTTTATTTAATTGCATGATGATTTACTCAGTGTGTCTGTTATTTTTCAGGAATCGGTTGTTCCAGAACCTCTAAATCAGAAAGCTGCTCGCTATCCTTGGCGGGATTTTTTTTATCGTCAGTACCAAAGGCAGGCCCACCTTCCTTTTCAGCTTGCTCAACGGGTATGAAGGTAAAGACCAGCAAACCGATAATAATGGCTGCCAAAATCATATCTCTGAGGTTAAAAAATTTACTGTCTTTTTGTTTCATAACACTTAAGCCTTATGGTTAAAGTAGCGCTGGTCAAAACGAGCTCTTCAAAAGAGTTAGCGTTTCACGGTTCGTGGTTCAGCCGGTTTTACCTTGGGTCGATAAACGTGTGCCTGGTCCTTGCTGTAAAGGTAGGAATCACGGAAGTGATCGCTGTCGAGCACATGTCCCACCAGAATCAGTGCCGTGCGGGTAAACTTTTTTTCACGCACTTTAGCGACAATATCCGCCAAGGTGCCTGTCACCTTATCCTGGTCAGGCCAGGAGGTGCGGTAACACACCGCTACCGGGCAATCTTCGCCATAGTGGGGAATCAGCTCCTCAACAATTTTGTGGATACGTGTCACCCCCAGATGAATCGCTAAAGTGGCACCACTGCGGGCCAATTCCGGTAAACGTTCTCGCTCAGGGAACGGCGTTTTACCTTCGTAACGTGTCATGATAATCGTTTGTGATACACCGGATAGTGTCAGTTCTTTACCCAACCAGGCCGCGGATGCGGAGGTTGCCGTCACACCAGGAATAACCTCGTAATCAATACCCTGTTGCTCAAGACGGCGAATCTGCTCACCAATGGCGCCATAGACGGAGGGATCCCCGGAATGCACTCGCGCCACATCCTTGCCTTCCGCATGAGCCGCCTCGATATGGTCCATGATCTCATCCAGGTCAATCGAAGCCGTATCAATGACTTTCTCGGCATGACCTTCGGCGACATCGAGAATTTCACGCGGCACTAACGAGCCCGCATATAAAATCACGGGAGAATTTTTAATCAGGCGCTGGCCTTTTACTGTGATTAGCTCCGGATCGCCCGGGCCCGCGCCAATAAAATAGACTGTCATTTCAATTCCTATTCACTCACTGAGTGATTTATTTGTGTGATGAGCGCAGTGTGGACAAGGCAAAAATGGTGAAAAAGCGCAGTTTATAAAACATAAATGAGCATTTTAGAGCCATTTTTAACGCAGTCAGCACCAGCGCAATAACAAATTAATTACTCAGCTTTTTCTTGTAGCCGCGGGGCGTATAGACCCACTCTTTAGTGCCATTAACAATATGGCGTGACTCACTATTGCCCACCGATACCAGCGTGAACATATCGACATCCTTGGCATCCAACTCGCCCAATGTCGTAATGGTGATACTTTCATCTTCGCGAGTTAACTGACGCCCCAATAATACCGGTGTCGACGCTGGGCGGAACTGCAATAAAATATCGCGTGCGGCATTGAGCTGCCAATCACGTTTTTTCGATACCGGGTTATAAAAGGAAATCACAAAATCGCCCTTACCGGCGCAGTGAATACGCTGCTCAATCGTTTCCCAGGGCGTCAGCAAGTCCGACAAAGACACGGTACAAAAGTCGTGTCCCAGTAGGGCGCCCACTCGCGAAGCACCGGCTTGCATGGCAGAAATGCCAGGAATCACATCAATCTCCACATCCAGCCACTCCGGGTGCGTCTCCTGGCCCTCCAGTTGACGATCCAGTAACTCAAACACCAGCGTCGCCATGGCATAAATACCAATGTCACCACTGGAAACCAGCGCCGTGGTTTTCCGGGCCGCGGCCAGATCGAGCGCTAATCGTGCACGATTAATCTCCTCGCCCAGCGGCAAGTCATGATGCACCTTGCCATCACACACATCACCCAACAGATCCAAATACAGGCCATAGGCCACCAGATCGGTACTCGCCTTAATTGCTGCGCGTGCTTTTGGTGCCACCAGTTCAGCATCTCCGGGGCCAGTCCCAACTACAAATAGTTTTGTCACTTCATTTATTCCACATCGTCATCCGGCAACTTTGCCGTTTCGTTAGCTAGCTTTTTCTCATCCGATTTCACTCGTCGCTCGAGCTTTTTCAGGTCTTCCTCAGGCGGAAGCTCTTCAGGCTTAATTCCTCGCTGACCGAGCATATCTCGAACACTTTGGTTGTTTTGTTTATGCTCGTGCGTTATTTCCTGTTCACCTTGCAAATTTTCTTGCTGCACATTGTGATTTGTAATTTCGGCGGCCAGATTTTTAGCGGCAATCGTCAATGTGGGCAAAAAATCTGCCAGCGGGCGGCTTTTAACAATGCCATATTTATCCTTCATCGCCTGCGTATTATTTCCACCAAACAATACAGCATCACCTTTGGAACGAATTCGCCCAAAACCTTTATCATCAACACCTCTTTCGTAGAGGTTTTGTGATAACGATTTTTCTGACTGCTTTAAACGCTCACGAGCCTCCATTCGTTCCTGTAAGCGCATTCGATCTTCAATCAACTCTTGCTTACGAGTCTGTAGTGCAAAGTAACTCTGTGCAAAAGCTATCTCTTGTTTGCGAGGATCGCCATTTTGAGCGATCAAAAAGCATGCATAACGGGTGAGCATGAAGTCATCAATTTCTCTTTGCCCACCCTTACCGTGAGTGATCAATTTCGTGACGCCACGAAAATGATCGGATTCGTCATAGCCGGTTGACTTACAGGACTCTATTGCCCTTTGAATAGCCGTTAAAAAATTTTCCCAACGAACATAACCAAGATGTTCCTGTAAATCCCGCGCAAACCAAAACTCAATCTCTTCATCAGGAACAGCCTGTACTAGCTCGTCTAGTTCCTTTTGCAACTGTTGTAATTTCTCTTCCATATTTAAGCTCCCTCTACTCCCTCTTCCTTCACATAGGCTCGTGCAACCGCACAGGTCACCCGGCCTTTTTTCTGTTTTGGCAGCAACAACTCTGGCGCTGCCTCAAAATCGCCACTGGCCTGTTGGGCTGCGTAAAGCGCAGCTGATTCGGCCACGCCATAAACACCGACCGTATTAAACACATAATCAGAGCGCGTGCTGAGCAGGCTTTCCACCGTACCAAGCTGTTCTTTATCCCAGGTTTGAAAGGGAATTTTGCTCATTGTCGCCAGCTCAATAAACCCCGTTTCATCCGCCTTGATATCAATGCTGTTAATGCTATTCAGTTCACGAATATTTAATCCCAACTGCTGCAAACAGTCGCTGAATAAATCGGCAATTTCCGGCACAGGCGTATCACGCTCACAGCCCATACCCACACAATAAACCGGTTTTAGATAGCTTTTTGCCGTAGTAAGCACTAACTGTGCGCCCAGCTTTTCAGCAACCTGCGCGCCCCATTCATTGGCACCACCTTCGTGCCCCGATAACAGTGGAATCACAAATTGGCCCTGTTCATCCAGCACCAGTACCGCCGGGTCTTTATGCTTGTTGCCGAGCACCGGTCCCAGCGTACGTACAGCAATGCCAGTGGCACAGATGAGAATCAGCCGATCACCCGACGCAAAGGCTTGCTGCACCTTTTCGGTAAAAGGCTGCGGCTTGAACCACACCTCAGCATCAACCAGTTTTGTCTTAAGATGAGCAGCCAGCCCTTTACCAGCCTCAGTGAGCGCGACAATCCGAATCATGTACGATCACGCTCCGCGCGGGTGACAATAAACAGGGAAAAATAAGGGCCTGGCTCATCGGCCAACTGATCCATACTTTCTATCACCAGCTCACCAGGGCGGCCAATATTTTCCAGGTAACGCGCCTCATTCCAACGCCCGGTTTCCCGCAATAGCATTAAAATCCGCGGCCGGGATCGACCCGCCTTCATAATCACCACGCTATCGTGGTCAAGCAACGCTCCCCGTAACTGCTCATCGCTATGACGCCCGCTCACCACAACCAGCGACTCCTTCAGCATGGTCAACGGGTGATGCAGTGCTGCCGCAGCGGAATTAATGGAGGATATCCCCGGAATCACCTGGCAGTTAAAATCATGCTCCAGGCGCTCCAGCAAATAAGCGAAGGAGCCGAAAAATAGTGGGTCACCTTCACAGATAAAGACCACGTTCAGGCCCTTCTCCAGGTAACCTTTAATACTGTCGGCCGCCTCGTCATAGACCGCATTAGCTATACTGCGGTCATTACACATTGGCATACACACCGGAATCTCTTGCTGTCCGGCTTTTACATCCTTTAATGCTTCACGGGCAATATGCTTGGCCTGCGACTCGCCCTTGTCATTAGCGATGTAGCTGATGACATCCGCCGCACGAATAGCCCGCAGCGCTTTCAAGGTAATCAGCTCTGGGTCGCCAGGCCCAACACCTACACCCACGAATCGACCCGCCGCTATATCAGCATTACTCTCTATCACACCATCACCTTAAACACTAAAATCATCACTTTGTCTTACTAAACTTAAACAGTGCCACCGGTAAGCTGGGTCGATAAACCAATTGATTCGCCAACGGCTTGCCATGACTCACCGCCACCTGAAACGTTTCACTATGGCTATCGCTGAGCATCTCGCGCTGCTGATAAAACGCCAATAACTGCTGCTTGCTCTGCTCCGTCACCGCACTTGCTACCAACAGACCTCGCTTGGGTAATCTCTCCCAACAAAAGGCCAGCAGCTCAGTCAGACTGCCATCACTGCCGCCGATAAAAACTTTATCCGCAGCAGGCAGATCAGCTAATGCTGCCGGTGCCCGGCCCTGTACCGTCAGCAGATTACTCATCACACCGAACTTTTCCCGGTTAGCCTGAAGACATTTAAAACGCTCATCATGGTGCTCAACAGCGATCACCTGAGTACTATCATTCCAATAAGCCAACTCAATCGATACCCCGCCACAGCCGGCGCCGACATCCCAAATCACCTCGTGATTTGCCGGCTGCAGTAATGACAAAATGGATAACCTCACATCACGCTTGGTGAGCATGCCCTTGCCATCTTCTTTGTCGGTGATATAAGCGGTATCAGGAATTCCCGGGAACTCCGGCAAGACGCCACCCTTGCCCTGCGTCTCGATCACCGTCACATGCAGCGGATCAAACTCAATATCCACATGCAGCAGCTCATCGACCTCATAGTGCGTAACCCGTTGATGCGCATATCCCAGCAACTCACAAACATGCAAACGGGACTCATCAAAACCCGCAGCCTGGCACTCGTGGGCCAGCGCCTGCGGTGAGCTTTTTCTATCCGTCAGAATCACCAGCGTTTGATTAGCCCGTAACTTACTGCGGATTTTTTCCAATGGCCGACCATGCAAACTTAAAACGTCGACATCCTGTAGCGACAAGCCCAGCTGATGACAGACCATCTGAATGCTGGAAACAGCGGGATAAAAATGTAACTGTCGCTCAGGATAGTTATGACTAAACCAACGACCGATACCATAATAAAGCGGGTCACCCGAAGCCAGTACCGCCAAACGGGTAACACCCTGACGGACCAAATCGGCGAGATAACCTGGCAGTTCAGCTAGCTTCGGTAACTGTTCGGTACGCTGATCGCCCAATTGTCCCGCCACAACCTGCAGCTGGCGCTTTGAGCCTAGCACCAGTTCACAACCTGCCAGTGCCTGCAACGCCGTATCTGAAAGCTCCGCTTTTTCGGTTACCCCCAGACCAATAACATGTATCTGTAATTCAGCCACGCTAATACCACTCTCCACGATGACAACGCAGCAGCGCATTACACACCGACGCCGCAACCGCACTGCCACCCTGGCGGCCCAGCAGGGTAATACACTCTATACCCAGCTTTTCATGAACATCCCATAGTGCCTGCTTGGATTCAGCCGCTCCGACAAAGCCGACCGGAATACCGATAATCAACGCCGGTTTATCCGCACCCGCTTCAATCATTTCCAGCAGTCGAAATAAAGCCGTTGGCGCATTGCCGATCACCACCACACTGCCCGCCAGCTTTTCCTGCCACAATTGCAGTGCCGCCATGGAGCGGGTTTCACCACTCGCCTTGGCCAGTTCAGGCGTACGTGCATCGTTGAGATAACATAGCGGATCAGATTCAACCATACGCTTAGTTATACCCTGTTTGACCATTTCCACATCACACAGGATGGGACAGTTTGCCGCCAATGCCGCTAACCCCTGCTCACAGGCATTAGTACTGAAGCGCACCAGCTCAGCCAGCTCAGGCATGCCGACGCTATGCACCATGCGCATGACCACCTGTTGCTGCTCACGACTGAAGCCCTCCAGCGGCGTCAACTCGCGAATCTGGCGAAAGCTTTCGGCTTCAATGGCCTGCGGGTTTATTTCGTAATCAAATGGCATGGAAGGGCCTGCCAAAACTATTTGAAATATCGCTGCTGAAACTAGCCGAACTTCTGACTATCGTTAACCAACAGGCGGCAATAGGAGTAACAGCCCTGCGGGTTAGGCCTAAAAATACGCCATCCAGTGTTATTCGTCGCTCATTTGGAATAACCAAATTTCTCTCCTCATGCCTTGTTTGACGAATTTTTAAACCTAACAGCAACATTTCTAATAGTCCCGACAGGCCCTAAAAACCTCAACCATACACTCGTCCAATTCATCAAAAACCGTTATGTCAGCTGGTAACTCAGGGCGTTTGAGCATCAATACGGGAATTCCCATCTCTCGCGCTGCCGCCAGTTTGGCTTCGGTAGCTTTGCCACCACTGTTTTTACTCACCAACACATCCACCTGATGCTCTCGCATCAACGCCCGCTCGCTTTCTAAATCAAAGGGGCCTATGGCCTTCACCCAATGCATTGACGGCGGTAAATCATGCGATGGCTGCACCGCTGTTCGTAATAACTGCTTTTGTCCCTGCTTACCGTAGTGATCTAAAACCGACACCGCTGCTTCATCCAGCTGACCTGCCGTCAGAAAAACCGATTGAAACCCTTTTAGTTCAGCAAGCAGGGCACCCCAACTGTCAAACTGCTGCCAATGATCACCTTCCTGCGCCATCCAGGGCGCCCGATGAAAACGCCAATAGGGTATATTCAATTCACGGGTTACCGCCCAGGCCGTCGCAGTCATGTTCTGAGCGTAAGGGTGCGTTGCATCCAGCACCGCATCGATTTGTTGCTGCTTGATATAGGTCTGCAAACCGCCAAATTGGCTAAAACCACCACTGATCACTTCGCAATCAACATCGGGCATGCGTACCAGCCCGGCGACGCTATAAACGGTTTCTATTTCTGGCCTGTTCAGTCGCTTGGCCAACCTTCTAGCATCCGCTGTACCCCCTAGCAGTAACAACTTCATTTTTTACACCACAAGCAGGCTATTGAAATTCGCTCAGATGAGCGCGAAACAAAGCAAAACTTCCCGAAAAAGCACTGTTTACTAGTAGTAAATGAGCAATTTGAGGGAAATTTTAACGCTGTCATGTGCCGCATGAGTAGAATTTCAACCGTCTGCGGCCGAGCCAATAAACTGGCCCTTGCGATCAACTGCCCACACTTCCAGCTCAACCTCAGCGGGTACGATCTTACGTGCCTGTTGTAAGGCCGCGTCACAAACACCCGCCGCTAAGTCTATACTTTGTTGCTGACAAAGTTTTAATGCTTCGATGCTGGTATTGGCCTCTCGTATTTCAGCCAGCAGGGCTTCATTAGCCCCGGCCTGCTTTGCCAAAGCCGCCAATTGCTCAAAATCCACACTGGAGGCACGGCTGTGTAAATCCAGGTGTCCGTTGGCCAACTTACTTAACTTACCAAAACCGCCGCACAGGCTGAGCTTCTGTACCGGTTTTTGTTTCAAGTACTTCAGTACAGCACCGGCAAAATCGCCCATTTCAATCAACGCCATGTCCGGTAGCTTATAGTGCGTTCGGATTGCTTCCTCACTGCTATTGCCTGTTGTTGCAGCCACATGCTGCAGGCCGTTTGCCAATGCCACATCAATGCCTTGGTGGATCGAGGCAATATAGGCCGCACAGGAAAAGGGCCGCACAATGCCCGTGGTGCCTAAAATCGACAGGCCGCCCACAATCCCCAACCTTGGATTCATGGTTTTCTGGGCCAGCGCCTCACCCTTTTCCACGCCGACACTGGCCACAAAACCGCCCGAATAACTGTACTCGACAGCGATGTCTTCCAAGTGCTGCCGAATCATCTGTCTAGGCACCGGATTAATGGCTGGTTCCCCAACTGCCAAGGCCAGCCCTTCACGTGTCACCGTACCCACACCCTCACCGGCTTTGAGTTGAATGCCCGGCTCATCGGCTAACGCCAACTCCACAAACACTTTGGCGCCATGGGTGACGTCCGGGTCATCACCGGCATCCTTGATAGTTGCAGCCCGCACTGAGTTAGGCTGCATTACCAAATCACTGATTACCAACTCAACCTGCTTGCCCGGGTTACCCCGCTTAGCTGGCAAAGTCACCGTCGCCAGTTCAATTTGTTTGTTCCCCAGCAGCCCATGTGCTGCAGCAACACAGCAGGCGGTCGCGCAGCACCCCGTCGTCAGACCGGTACGCAGAGGGCGTTGCTGTTCATCACTTTCCGGCCACATCAGCTTGCCGCTTTCATTTTGTCCTGCCGGGGTTTAAAAAGTTGAGCAATCGCACTGGGGTTGGAAGGAAAAAACAAATGCAGATAGGTCGCCGTCAAACCACGCTCTCGGAAAATGGCTTCGCCCGGTGCAGGGTGTCGTTGACGCCGGCCATGAGCGATCGGCTCCGGTGTGTCACTGGCACGGGAGCGATGATGGGCATGGGCACGCACATCACCTTCCGGCAAAACCGCTGTTTGCATACCCTGACAACCACGCTTACCACGCATGGCGCCTTTACCCGCCAGGATACCAGCCATTGGATAGGTATTTTCCTGCAAGTCGGTCAGGCTTTCCAGACAATAAAGAAAACCGCCACACTCAGCCAAAATCGGCTTTTCTGTGGCTGAAAACGCGCGAATAGACTCGATCATGCTGCTATTTTTCGATAACTGCTCAGCATGTAATTCAGGATAACCGCCCGGCAGCCACAAAGCATCGGCTTCTGGCAGGCATTTATCACTTAATGGCGAAAAAAAGCTGACTTCTGCACCTAACTCACGCAAAAATCGTATATTAGCATCATAAACAAAGGTAAACGCTGCATCTTTGGCAATAGCAACCTTTACACCACTCAGGTCAGCGCTCACTTCGGGAGCGGCTTCAGAGACCGCAAAAAACTCAACCGGCTCGGGTAACTCGGCGATTGAGCTGCCAATTAACTGGTCTGCGCCCTTATTGATACGCACATCCAGATCGTTACCCACCTCAGAGGGTTGCACCAGCCCCAAATGGCGCTCGGGCAAAGCAACTGCTTCATCTCGCGGGAAAATACTCAGTAGCGGCAAATTGTCGGGCAAGGAATCAACGATCAATTGGGCATGTCGCTCGGTTCCGCAGTTATTGGCGATCAAGCCAGCAAACCTCACATCATCACGATAACTGGCCAAACCAGCCGCAATGGCAGAAGCCGTTTGCGCCATGCCTTTCACATCCATCAGTAGCGCAACAGGAATATTAAACCTGGAGGCGAGATCGGCACTTGATGGCTCGCCATCAAACAAGCCCATCGCGCCTTCCACCAAAATCAGGTCCGCTTCGCAGGCCGCCTCATAGAATTTTTGCTGGCAGTAAGCTTCGCCTGCCATCCACATATCCAGCTGCTCGACATGCTTGCCGGAAGCCTGCGCCAGGATTTGTGGATCAAGGTAATCGGGGCCGGTTTTAAACACCCGCACATCTTTACCCTGTCGGGCATACAAACGTGCCAAGGCGGCGGTAACGGTGGTTTTACCCTGCCCGGAAGAAGGTGCGGCAATGAAAAGCGCAGGGCATTTAGCTGATAAGGGTGATGTACTCATCAGAACTCAATACCTGCCTGTGCTTTGACCCCAAGACGGAAAGCATGTCGCTCATCCTGAACGACGCTGATAGTATCGGCAATTTCCTGCAATGGCGTGGCCATGGTACGGCCCGTAATAATCACACTCTGCATCAATGGCCGATTTTCCAAGGCCTTAACAACCGGTTCAACATCCAGATAGCCGTATTTAAACATGTAACTCATCTCATCGAAGACCAGCATGTCGTAACTATCATCCTGCAATAACTTTTCAGCGATAGCCCAGGCCTGCTGTGCTGCCTCAATATCCTTGTCACGATCCTGAGTTTCCCAGGTAAACCCGTGACCCATGATATGCCAATCAATTTGCGGATGGTCTTTAAATAATTTGTATTCGCCGGTTTCCAAACGCCCTTTGATAAACTGAATCACCGCGCATTTCTTACCGTGACCGACGGCGCGTGCCATGGTGCCAAAAGCCGAGCTGCTTTTACCTTTGCCCGGGCCTTTCAGCAGAATCAGCACACCACGCTCTTCGGTGGATTTAGCGATCTTCGCATCGATCACCGCCTTGCGGGAGGCTGCGCGTTTTTTGTGGGCTTCGTTTTTGTCTGTCATCAGTAGGCTACCGCTAATGAAAAATAATCTGCCGCCAGCTCTCGTGCTAACGCCTGTCCACGCCCACGTTTTACCGGCGAAGACTCGATATCAATCAGCAGGCATTCGCCCGGCAGGCGCAAATCCCTCACCTGCTGTGAACTGCGACCATCGGTAATCAAATAGGTACGCATCGCCATGTCCGGATGCTGTCTCGCTATTTGTCGCAGATAACCACCGGCCTGCTGCAATCCTTCACGCAACGGCGTGCCCCCCCCAGCTGGAATGCTATCGAGTAATTGGCGTAACGCTTTAGGCGCACGGCGGCGTGGTAAAAAACTCTCTACCTGCTGATTCCCAAACCCCCACACCGTCAACTGCTCACGGGAACGATAGGCTTGCTCGGCAATGTCCATAATCGCTGCCTTGGCATTGGCAAACAGGCTATTTTTCAGGGTCGAGGCCGAGGTATCCAATAACACAAAATGCAGTACCGGCTGACCGCTGCGTGCTTTGCGCATTTTCAGCTTGTTTGGCGGCCATTGCCCGGCACTACTCACCAAGCTGGTAAACCAATTGGGTCGGCGTGACTCTTTTTGTGACAACTTGCCGAGACCCTTTGCCGGGCCTTTCGATGCGCTTGAGCTTACATCGCCCTGTGCTTGTTTTTTAACCACCTGTGGAGATACCGCCCCAACGGGTACACCGGCATTAAGCGCTGCAGCCGTTCTCAACTTCTGCGGCGCCATCTGACCCCATTCACCCTGCCCAGATTGTTGCTTAGAGGAGTTATCTTGATCCTGTTCATTACGAGGCTGTTGCTGCGGGGGCCTTCTTTTTGAGGGAGGTGGCTCATTTTTAGGAGACGGAGAAGAGGGCGGTGTTTTACGGCGATGCGCCAACACCAGTTCTTCAACCGCAGACAAATCGTCTTCGATCACCTCATGACGTCCACTCCAAGCCGCATGTGCCAACGCAGCGCGATACCAAACGATATCACCTCGTAACCCGTCCACACCGGCTGCATGGCAACGCTCAGCAATAGCAACACGCAACTCATCAGAGCAGCGCACCTGTGGCAGCAGGTTGCGAGCCGTTTCCAGCGCTGTCAGCAACTGCTGTTGCTCAGTCTTAAACTGTTCGAGATAGCCTTGCGGATCCGCATCAAAAGCTTCGCGGCGGCGTACAATTTCAACACGATCATCCAGGCTGTATTGATTATCCAGATGAACAGCCAGCCCAAAACGATCCTGCAACTGGGGTCGCAGCTCACCCTCATCGGGGTTCATCGTGCCCACTAACAGGAAATTAGCCGCATGGGAGTGGCTGATACCGTCACGTTCTACACAGTTCACGCCACTTGTCGCCACATCCAGCAACAAATCGACCAAGTAATCGTTCAGCAGGTTTACTTCATCGACGTAAAGAATGCCGCCATCGGCTTTTGCCAACAGACCGGGATGAAATGCGACATTTTTATCCTGCAACACCTGTTGAAGGTCGAGCGTACCCACCAGCATATCTTCGGTAGCACCTAACGGCAGAGTCACGAAAGTGTGACTGCCATTAGGTAACAGGTCAGCCATGCCACGTGCCAGCGTCGACTTAGCACAACCGCGCGGCCCACTGATCAATACCCCGCCAAGAGCCGGGTTAATGGCCGCAAGAATTAACGCGAGCTTAAAGGGTTCCTGCCCGGTTACCGCAACGAAGGGAAAACAGGGAACAGAAAGTGCGCCGCTATTAGGCGTGAGCTGCTGCATTGTTTGAGGCCCCCTTCAGGACCCAACGATTCACACACCAGGCGCATGCCAGACCCAACGCTAACCAGAACACCAGGTTGGCAATGCCGCTGGCCATGATGAAGGTTGAATGAAGTTCGTGCAGAGCCGCGACGCGCTCGGCTTCGCCGGTAAATTCAGGGCCGCTGACGTGTGGTGCACCCACCAGGTAAGGAAACGCAAACAAAACAATAGAAAACGCCTTCCACTTAAGTGGCGCAAACCCAAGTATCGCTAAACCAGTCAGGAATAAACCAACGGTCAACATCCACCACCCCTGACGGTTTTCCAAAACAGCCGCTTCTATACCGGGAATTTCGGGAGGAAGACCAATGCCCGGCGCAGCAAAAAAGGCGATAAAACCCGCTAAGCCCCACAGGGCACCGCGCATAACCGATACCTGCGTCCAGCCCTGTAGCTGCGTCTGACACATAACCGCCAACATCATGGCCGCAAAGCCAATCGTAACCAACACATTTGACAGGCCCGTGAAGAAAAGGCGCTCGCCGCCGTCTGCCGGCGCCCAGGCTTCATGATCATGGTGATGACCATCAGCATGTTCATGCGTAACAACTGACGCTTCCTCAACCACTTCATAGGTCTCAGAAGCAAAAATAATGGGATCGACTAGCAATGATTGCAGGCCTGTCTGAAGGACACCCACAGATACCCCTACCAAAAGGGCACAAAGAATTATTCCACGAAAAAGCATATTGGACTCGCTACAGCTAAATTTTTAAACGCCAAAAACCAGTCAAACCCGGCTGACAAAAAGGCTTAGTGGCAGGGAAATGCCATGCTGTGGCGGACATCATGAGCCGCGTTGTGGGCCGCATCCATCGGAGCGAAACCTACAGCAAAGATCATCAAAGCACCGAATGCCAGCGCTGTCAGTGTGCTCATCCAGCCGTTAGTGGCAAGTGATTTTGCTGAAGAGTTAGAAATTGAAGCTTGGTTTGAAGACATATTTTTTATCACCTTGCACCCACCGTGCGATAAGAGGTTTTAGTGGCAGATCAGGCCGGTCTTCGGGCTCAAAGAGGATTGCGCCAATACGACCCAACCAAAAAATTTACGCCTTCCCAGATCACTTAAATCTAGTGGCTAGGGCCTGCTCACACTAATTGAAACACCACTGTTATAGCTAAAAATTCATCAGGCAAGGCATGAGGAGCGAAGTTTGGTCACTCCAAATAAGTGACGAATAACACAGCCTGGTGGGTTTTTAGCTATAACCCGAAGGGCTGAAGTCATTTTTCCCTTCCACCGCGTTATTACTCGCTTATGTAGATGACTACATGGTGCTCATAATGCCTTATTGAAGGGAAAAATGACCTTCAGCAGTGATATTTCAATTAGTGTGAACAGACCCTTTGCAAACGACTCTTTATTACCGATGCGGGGGCAGCGATGGGATTGATGATCAACGATCACGCTATCCATACTTCCCGATTATCCTGACTTCGCGATGGAAGCGCTGGCACCTGTTCCAGTTCAGGAATGGTAAGTCTTTGACCCTTTTAATACAAGCCGTTAACTATTTGAATCCGCTGATTCCACGCGTTCAAGGCGATATAAATTAGTTGCCACTTTGTCGGTAGAGCGGTGAACCACTATCTGGGCTCCGTGGGCTTTTAGATCCTGGTTAAGCGTACTTTGGTAGAGTTGGCGCTGGAACTCAGCGAAACCAACACTCTCTTGATAAAATTGAGCCAGAAACAGATAAAGCGCCGAAATCGAAAAAACCACCCCCCCTTTTTCTACACGAACATCACCCGAAAAGCTTTCTATCTCCGAAACCACCTTTGGCTCACTTGCTAAAACATCCAAGAAAAATTTCTCAGCACACAGGCACATCAAGTTAATTACCATACAGTTTAAAAACGCTAACTCATCCTAAAACTATTTTTATCGGCAAACTAGCAAATACCTCTGCCTCCACCTTTAATCACAAACCATGGAATACATCATGGTATCGGGTTTACTGTTTTACCCTCTCTTATTCTCCCCTATAATTCGCGTCCACAGGAGAGAATAGACCCATGCTTGATTTAGCTTCACTACCCGATAATGCGGGCGTCATCATTTGCGGCCATGGCAGCCGCGCCAAGATTGCCGAAGAGGAATTTGCTTCACTGGCAGCCGGCCTGCGTGCTCGCTACCCCGGTATTAAAGCGGAGTACGGCTTTCTGGAATATTCGGCGCCAAATATTCACATGGCCTTGGATAAGCTGCTTGAGCAGGGTGTTGAGCACATTTACGCGGTGCCAGGCATGCTGTTTGCCGCAACGCACGCGCAGAATGATATTCCCTCCGTACTGACCACCTATCAGGAGAAGCACCCGCACCTGACCATCGAGTACGGGAAAGAGCTCGGCCTGCACAACGAGATGATTCTGGCGTTTCAGCAGCGTATTCTGGAGGCCGTTGGCTTAACTGAAATTCCGGAAGTCGGCGCGCTGTACGACACCATGCTGGTGGTTGTTGGCCGTGGCACCTCGGTGGTTGAAGCCAATGCCGAAGCCGCCAAACTGACTCGAATTGTTGCTGAAAACCTGGGGTTTGGTTGGGCAGAAACCGTTTACTCCGGCGTAACCTTCCCTTCTGTGGGACGCGGTTTGGAAATGGCCGCCAAGCTGGGTTTCAAGAAAATTGTGGTGGCGCCCTACTTCCTGTTTGGTGGCCGTTTGATCGACCGTATTTATGCCTATGTGGATAAAATTGCCAGCGAGCAACCCGATATTGACTACTTCAAGGCGGATTACCTGCGCGATCAGTCACACGTGATCGACACCTTTGCGTTGCGTATTAATGAAACCATTCGTAGCGAAGAAAAGGGCGGTGGCTTAATGGCTGACTTTAAAGCCCGCCTGGCGCGCGGCGAGGTGGATGTGCATCACCACCACGCTGAATATCAAGAGAATAGTGATCCGCAGGATGATGAGGCGCACTCTCATGGTCATTCTCACGTCCATGACCACTCCCATGATCACAGCCACTCGCACGACCACGGACATGCCCATTCCCATAGTCACAGCCACTCGCACGGCCATGGACACGGGCATCACCATGCCCCCTATAGGCATATCGCGCATCCCCACGGACCTCGCACCATGATTGATGAGAATGTGTGCTGCTGCTTTATGGGCCAATTCCCGCAGGAAGTGATTGATGAGGAGCGGGCTTTGCGAGCGGAAAGAGGCGAAACAGCGGGAACAGGAACGCCTACCTGCAAGAAATAAACGGGGTTTAATAACTCGATACCGGGCCTGGGCCCGGTATGACTTGGCCACCGGATTACCCGATTAAGGGCACACACCACTGCGCAGAACAGGTTGCGCTTAACTGAACGCCAGTATTTTAGTCTTTAACTCGGCAAAGCTATCTGCTGTGGGAAATTGCGGGTAAGTCGCTTTCACCGCGTCAGGACTGTTGAAAAGAATACCGTTATCCGCCTGTTCCAGCATGCTGATATCGTTATGGGAATCACCAACGGCAATCACCGAGTAATCCAGCTGTTGTAACGCAATAACCGACTGACGTTTGGGGTCTATCTGACGAAGCTTGTAATCAACAACCGTACCCTTCTCATCACAGACCAAATGATGCGCCAGCAGCGTTGGCCAACCCAGCTTTTCCATCAATGGCCGACTAAATTCATAGAAGGTGTCGGAAATGATGACGACCTGATATTGCGGCCTGAGCCAATCGAGAAACGCCACCGCGCCAGCAAGCGGCTCCATCTGGGCAATCACAGCCTGAATTTCGGCCAAACCCAAGCCATGCTGCTGCAACAATTTAAGTCGCTGGCGCATCAGCACATCATAGTTTGGCACTTCGCGGGTAGTATCGCTGAGTGCTTCAATGCCGGTACGCGCGGCAAACTCGACCCAGATTTCCGGGACCAGCACGCTTTCCAGATCTAAACAGACTATTTGCACAACTTTCCCGCCCGGCAGCTTTAAAAGGCCGCAAAGTTACCGTTATCTATCGATGGGCGCAACCTGATAGGCCTCAGGCTCAAATTTAGCTTTCACCTCACTGATATCGGCAATATTAATGGGCAACGTCGCTGTACCCCCACCCATGGGCACATCAATATAAATACGGTTTGTTGTTACCCGCTTGAGCGCCCCCTCAAGACGGCGATTATCAATGGTTTTGATACGCAGGTCTTTGTGCATAAACTCGTTCAACTGCGAGGTGCGAATCTCAACATAGCTGTTCCGAGGTGCTTCTTGCTGAGTTGTCACGCTGCGGCTCTGCTCTTCTGCAACAGGTTCAGGTGTTGGCTCCAGCGAGGCCATGGCCTGCTTGAGCTTCGATTCCTCCCAATCAAACCGAATATCGCGAATCACCCTGTCACCCATGTGAATTTCAAGGCCCAGTAGCGCTGGCAAATCACTTGGCTTGAACATTCCCAAATTAGCCAGTTGCTGCATACTAGCGGGGTACATTTGCAGCTTTAACGGACCTTCCGCCTGCAGATAATAGCGGTACACCTCATAGAGGTTTTCACTGAGACTAATACCCTGCTCAGATAACGCTGCGCGAAGCATCGCCATGTGCAAGGTGATAAAATCATCATCGCTCACACCCTGCCCAGCAGCACAGTGCTCTATCAATCGCGCGTTATAACCTTCATCCTGCAGGCTCACCGCAATACGCTTTAACTCTGGCTCACTCAGCATCGCCGCAGCAGACAGGGTGGCAATATCACCAAGATTAACAACCATGTCACTATGGCTCATATCGTGCCAACGAAACTGGCTGTTTAAAGTGAAATTTTTAGATGCACGGTCCCACTCATAGCCCATGGCAATGGTCGCATCTAACTCGCTATAACCCAGTTTTTGCAGTGCACTCAACGGATCGACCGTTATTAGGTCATCGCAGCCTAATAAACTGTAGTCTTTAAAAGGCTGCTGTCCCTGTGACTCTAGCATAATCATATAAGGGCGTAATGTTTGCAGGTCCATACGAAGGTGGCGAAGCGTAAGCTTCATGTTTTCTGGCAATACCTGCTTTTTCAGGTCTTCACCAATAAACATCAGGGTTTGCAGGTTGGGGAATTTTAGAGCGACTTCATCGACACCGACTTCCAAACCGTTGCCGTAGCCTTTGATTTTAACCCCCGTTACCGACACAGCGCCGTCCAGATCGCTGCTCACACCCTCATAGCTGATATTTGCAAAGGGGCTGAGCATCGCAATCGCATCATCCAGCTGCTCGGTCACTTTGTAATAAATAAAACCTTTGATGCCACCAATCACAGCGGCCACAAACACCACTAACAAGAATAATTTTTTCATTTTTATCTCAACAGACTAACGCTTTTGTTGAGACTAAGTGTAGTCGATAAGGGGAAATAAACGAGCCACTGATCAGCGGCTCTGGAAGAGGCTATTTTTTGCTGGGATCAACGAAATTTAAAACTTGCTCAGCCACTTGAGGCTTGGCTGGTTTTTCATTCACACGCGTAGGGATTTCATTAGCCAATCCGGCAACGGGCATTTCATCCTCGTAGCCGCACTCAACACACTCGCGATAATTAATCCCGTCCTTTTCGTACATGACGATTTTGTCCATTTCTGAACAGCGCGGACAAACTGCGCCAGCGATAAAACGTTTTTTCATCGTAGTAACCGCCTTATTTATTCAAAAAGTCCAGGTACTCACGAACACCCTCTTCAACTGTTTTGAAGGACTCGCTGTAACCCGCATCACGCAGGGCTGAAATATCCGCCTGTGTGTAGCTTTGATAACGTCCCTTAAGGTGCTGCGGGAAGGCAATAAATTTAATCTCACCTTTACCGTGCCAATCCACAACCGCTTTAGCCACATCCAGGAATGGCTGCGCACGCCCTGTGCCCAAATTAAAAATGCCTGATACCTGCGGGTTTTCCAGCAACCACAACTGCGTTTTTACGGTATCACCCACGTAAATAAAGTCGCGTAGCTGGCCGCCATTTTCGTAACCGTCACAACCTTCAAACAGTTTTACTTCACCATTTTCTTTGATTTGGTTATTGAGGTGGAATGCCACGCTGGCCATTGAGCCTTTGTGGTCTTCACGTGGACCATAGACATTGAAAAAACGCAAACCAACCACCTGGCTGTGAATTTCGTCTTGATGCTGTCGCACGTATTGATCAAACAGGAACTTGGAGTAGCCATAGACATTCAACGGCTGCTCGTTTTCACGCTTTTCAGCAAACTCGGTATTACCGCCATAAACGGCTGCACTGGAGGCGTAAATCATCGGAATTTGCTTGGCAATGCAGTAATGGAAAACCTTTTTGCTGTACTCGTAATTATTTTCCATCATGAACTGGCCATCCCACTCAGTGGTGGCCGAACAGGCACCCAAATGCACAATCGCTTCAATGTCAGGCAGCATGTCACACTCAAGGCGCTCAAGGAACGTATGCTTGTCTAAGTAATCAGCAATTTCACAATCGGCAATATTTACAAATTTGGTGCCATCGGTGAGGTCATCAACCACCATCACGTCTGTGCGGCCTTGCTCATTCAGGCCCTTCACCAAATTACTGCCAATAAAACCTGCTCCACCGGTTACAACAATCATTTAAACACCCTTCGAATCACATTTGTCTCGTGCGCGCATATTAACACAAAGACATAACAAGACGCAGAACCCAATTTATAGGGTGCGACATATTGCCGCATTTTCGACCTCATATTTTTCCTCTAGCATTGCCCGCCCAATGACCTGATGGAGAAATTTTGTGCTCACTCTCACCCGCCTGACATCCACTCTTGGCATGCTGGCTGCGTCCTTAAATACACTGGCTGATTCAACCCCAATTAGTGAAATTGAAATTATCAAAACACGTCCTGCACAGCCCGCCACGTTGACCCAACGTAACTTTAAAGAAACGGAAAAACAGTTTCTACAAGCGCCCGGCGCGGTATCAGCAATCAATAATACTCAATTCCGTGACGGCAAATTAAGCAATCAGGAGGATATTTTCAAACAGGTACCTGGTGTCTGGGTTACATCGCAATCGGGCAACGATGATGTGCTGCTGTCAATACGGGGCTCAGGCATTGCATCCAACTCATTTGGCAGAGGCATCAACTCCTACCAGGACGGCATCCCGCTTGGGCGTCTAGATAATGGCACCACCAATCAGTTAGTTGATGTGTTTTCAGCTGATTATGTTGAGGTATATCGCGGTGCAAACGCGCTCAAATTAGGCGCAGCCTCGCAGGGGGGAGCCATCAACTACGTTTCTAAAACCGGCTATAACGTTGATCCTCTGATTCGCCTTGAGAGCGGCAGCTCTGGCTACCGTCGTGCCCAACTAGCGACCGGGGATGTGATTGGCGATAAAGATTATTTTGTTTCTCTCAACACGCTCAATAAGGAGGGTTATCAGGATCATTCGGTACAGGAGAACTACCGTTTCAACTCTAATTTTGGCGTCAAGCTAAACAGCCTCTGGGAAAATCGCACTTACTTTTCGGCCACCAGAGCGCGCTCGGAGTTAGCCGGCTCTATCAGTAAAACCGAGTTCCGCGAAGACCCTAAGCAAGCCGGCACCTATAACGAGTCTTCTGACACCGACCGTAACTGGCGCGATATTAGAATCGCCAATAAAACCAGCCGGGTAGAGGGCATGGAGCGTTTGGATTTAGGTGTTTATGCAAAATACACCGAGATGGATCACTTGCCTACGCCCTTCACCGGCATTATCGATAATCTGTACCGCCAAGTTGGCGTCTCTGCCCACTACGAAAATACCGCTCAATTTGGCAACTACTCTCACAGCTACCTTGTTGGCGCTCGTTTTGGCATCAGTGATGACGCACTTAGCCGATTTCGTCATGCAAACGGCGGCCACACAAAAACCGACAAAACCTATGATGCCGCCTTTGAACGCCAACAGTTTGAGCTATACGCCGAGGATAGCATTAGCCTGACCGACAACACCGATGTAATTGTTGGTTTACAGTACATTAACGCCGACAGTGATTTTAATGATCAGCTCGATAATCCACCGGGATTTTTGCCTTGCTTCCCGCCCGGGTTTGCCTTTATTCCCGCCTGTAATGGCCAACCACAGCCTAACGCGTCAACGGGCGATGACTCCTATACGGTTAATCATCATGGTATCAATCCCAAACTTGGGATCTCTCATCAGTTCGGTTACAACCAGCATATATTTGCCAATATCGCCCGCAGCATGGGCCTACCCTCCTCAACGGACCTGGGAACCAACAACAATGAGATTCTTGATGCTCAGGTCGCCTGGACCTTCGAGCTGGGCACCAAAGGTAAGCTACGGAAACTTGATTGGGATATCACCTACTTCTACAGCAAAATCAAAAATGAACTGCTGGATTTCCAGCCAGCCCCCAACCAACGCGCTATCACCTTTAACGCCAGCGACACCATCCATGAAGGCATTGAGCTAGGCCTTAGCTGGTTAGCCACACAGGATATTTTCAAAGACGGCGATTCCGCTCACCTGCAACTCACCTATAACTGGTCAAATTTTTACTTTGATGGCAGCTCTTCACTGGGCACCGCTCAAATCAACAATGACGAACTACCGCGCATTCCAGAGCATGCCGCCTACCTGGCGCTAAATTATCAAAACGGCCCCTGGAGCGTCAGCCCCAATGTGCGCGCCATCAGCAGTTACGACCTCACCTACGACGGCACCGGCGGTGACGACTACGAAGTCGATAGCTACGCCGTGATTGGCTTGAAAGTAAATTACCAACATAACGATAAACTCAGTTGCTTTGTTGATGGTCGCAACCTGGCCAACAAGAACTTCACGTCAGACGGTAGCGCTAGTATTACCGCCGGAGCACCCGGCTCTTCAGCCTCGGTGCACCCTGGCGAGCCACGTGCTATCTACTTCGGCATCGAGTATAAATTATGATTAACTTTCTTGATCGCTGGCACCGGCGCCTGGGTATCTTTCTCGCGCTGCCGATATTGTTATGGTGCATCAGCGGATTGACGCACCCTCTCATGACCCACGTTGCGACCACCGATGCAGCGCGTCAGAGCTTACTGTCCGGGACGCCCCACATTACCGGGAGTTATGCGCCCATTCAGCGAGTATTGCGAACCCACAACATCCAACAGGCTGATCAAATCCGGCTGGTGACCTTTAACGGGCAAAGCTGGTATCAGGTACAAAACCGTGAACCGGCTCCGGACACCCCCCGCTATCAAGAGGCGGCCCCCTGGCCATGGGTTAGCGTGCGTTATTTTTCTGTCGAAACAGGTGCAGAACTTGTTGGCGGTGACTCGCTCTATGCTCGCTGGTTAGCACGTTATTTTGCCGGGATGCAGGATACGCCGGTTGCGCATCAGGAAAAGCTCACCGCGTTTGATGCCTATTACCCCTCCATCAATAGACTGCTGCCCGCTCACCGCATTCGCTTTGATCGCGCCGACAATCTGGAAGTTGTTGTCGACACCACCTCCAGTCGACTCGCCGCTGTCAGCGACCGATCCCGTAACGCACTCATGTGGGCCTTCAGAACCTTCCATACCTGGGATTGGTTAGGCGAACGTCACAGCCCTCTTCGGGTATCTGTACTCGCGGTCTTAATCACCGCCACTTTTACGTTGGGTTTATTTGGCCTGATTCTCTATGGCTGCCTTGTGAAGCGATTGAAAACAAAAACCCTAAAACTACAGAATATGAACGCCTGGCATCGCACTACTGGCGTAGTGATCAGCCTGTCGATGCTTGGTTTTGCCTCCAGCGGACTACATCAACTATGGGGAAACTATCAAGCAAATGACTTCTTTGCCTTCAAAGCTCCAGCGTCTTTCAGTCCCAAAGAACTCGTCATTGATCCTATTCCACAGCTTCGCCAAAACAATGCCATCAACATTTCGCTAGCCCGCTTGCCAGAGGGCGTATTCTGGCAATTTCATGAAATAACAGAACAGGGAAAAACGCTTAGCTATCAATCCAGCCAATCGGGCCATTGGCTAAAGGATGGCGATAGCCAATACGCAAACTACCTGGCCTCACTGGCAAGCGAAAAATCCACTGATCTGGTAGTAAAAACAGAACCTCGCCAACGCTTTAGCCGAGACTACCCGGAAATTCTGAGGCGTTTACCGGTGCAGAAAGTCACCTTCAAACACGAAGGTTTATTCGCCTACTACATAGAAACCCAAACCGGGCTGGTAGCAAACCATATAACAGGGCCAGAACTAGCAAAAACATTACATTTCTTGATGCTGCATAAGTATCGCTTCCTGGATAAACAGGGTTTTAGCGTACTTGAGCGGGATTTGATAATGAGTTTTTTGGTGCTATTGATAATCGGCACCACAGGAATGGGAGGAATAATTTATATCCGTAAAAGGAAGGCTAAAAAATCACACCGGCTGGCAACTACTAAGCCACGTGAAGCCTAGTGGAAAATGCCCCCTGTTTGCCCTTGGTATTACAGGGGGTATCTCACTTATTCAGAGCGGCTAGTTACTTCCAGCAGGTGATAACCAAACTGCGTTTTAACCGGGCCCTGAACGGTATTCAGCGGCGCACTGAAAACCACTTCATCAAACTCACGTACCATCTGGCCTGGACCAAACTCACCTAAATCACCACCACGACCGCCGGACGGGCAGCTTGAATGCTGCTTGGCCATTTCACCAAAATCTGCGCCGTTTTCGATGTCTGTTTTAATTTGCTGACATTGCTCTTCAGTGGAAACCAGTAGGTGTCTTGCACTTGCTTTGCTCATAGGATATTTCCTGTATTTATCGTTTAAATTTAATTTGGATGGAAAACCATCAAGCCAAACCGCTGTGTCTTAACAACGGCTCAACGCTGGGCTCACGACCTCTGAAGGCAATAAACAGCTCCATTGGTTCCTGTGACCCTCCCTTTTGCAGGATATTTTCTAAAAATGCGCGGCCAGTAGCCGCATCAAAAATACCTTCTTCCTCAAACTTGGAAAACGCATCGGCAGACAATACCTCTGCCCACTTATAACTGTAATAACCCGCTGCGTAGCCGCCGGCAAAGATGTGACTAAAACCACTCTGAAAACGGTTGTAGGATACCACAGGCACAACCGCTACCTGTTGGCGCACTTCATCCAGCACTGATTGCACAAAGCCCTCAACGCCTGATTGATATTCCAGGTGGATACGAAAATCAAACAGTGAAAACTCCAACTGTCGCACCATTTGCATCGCGGCCTGAAAATTACGCGCCGCCAACAATTTATCAAGCATATCCTCAGGCAGCGGCTCCCCCGTTTCAAAATGGCTGGAAATCAAAGCAATGCCTTCCGGCTGCCAGCACCAGTTTTCCATAAACTGACTGGGTAATTCGACGGCATCCCAGGGCACGCCGTTGATACCTGATACTGCGCCCACATTAATTTCCGTCAGCATATGATGCAGACCATGACCAAACTCATGGAACAGAGTCGTCACTTCATCATGCGTCAGTAGCGCAGGTTTATCGCCCACCGGACCATTGAAGTTACAGGTCAAGTACGCCACCGGCAGTTGAATGCCATTTTCCGCAACACGCCGCACCCGGCACTCATCCATCCAGGCACCGCCGCGTTTATCGGCACGAGCATAAAGATCCAGGTAAAAGCGACCAATGGCTTTACCGTTCTGGGAAATTTCATAAAAACGTACGTCTTTGTGCCAACTATCAAACTGCTCAAGCGCGTTAATATCGATGCCATACAGGCGATTCACCACATCAAACATGCCAGCAATCACCTTATCGACCGGGAACCAGGGGCGTAATTCTTCCTGTGAAATGGCGTAGCGATGCTGGCGAAGTTTTTCACCGTAAAACCCCACGTCCCAGGGGTTTAAGCTGTCTACATTGTCACTTTCTTTGGCGAACGCCTGTAGCTCCGCAAACTCTTGCTGCGCCTGGGGTCGAGCCTTATCAGCAAGATCCTGCAGAAACTGTATGACCTGCTCTGGTTTATCAGCCATTTTGGTCGCCAGCGAATACTCTGCATAATTTTCAAAACCCAGCAGCAGGGCCAGTTCGTGACGCAGAGCCAGAATTTCATCAATCAACCCACTGTTATCCCATTCGCCCGCGTTGGGCCCCTGGTCGGAAGCGCGGGTCACAAAAGCTTCGTATACCTCTTCACGCAGACTGGCATTTTCGCAGTAGGTTACCACCGGGAAGTAGGAGGGGAATTCCAACGTAATCAAATAACCCTCTTGGTCATTAGCTTTTGCCGCCTGCGCCATAGCCGCAAGAGAGGACTCTGGCACGCCGGCTAAATCCTCAACACTTGCAATTAATTTGGTCCAGCCTTGAGTAGCATCCAGTACGTTTTCAGCAAATTTGCTGGTTAGTTCAGACAGACGTTTTTTAATCTCGCCATAGCGCTGTTTTTTGTCATCGGCCAGTGCAACACCCGCCAACCGAAAGTCCCGTAGGGCATTTTCGATGCTTTTTTGCTGCGCCTGATCCAAAGCCGCAAACTGGTCACTATCAGCAATCGTCTGATAAGCCTGATATAGTTCAGGACTCTGCCCCATTTCTGTACTGTATTCACTCAGCAACGGCAAACAGGCATTGTAGGCCTCCCGCAACGCATCACTATTCACCACCGAGTTCATATGACTGACAGGTGACCAGGCCTGGCTTAAGCGGTCATCCAGCGCCTCGATAGGGGCGATGAATTGCTCCCAATCCGGCGTCTCAACATCCGCTAGTAATTGTTGGATTTGTTGTCTGTTTTCAACCAAAAACTGCTCAATAGCCGGCTGTACATGTTCAGGTTTAATGGCTGAAAAAGCAGGCAGCTCAGCAGGCTGTAACAACGGGTTAGACATAGGGTGATTTTCCGTTTAGACCAAAGTATGAATTAGGCGACCGCAAAAACCGTGGTTTCCACAGGTCTCCTTGCGCTACACTCTAGATATTACGTTAAAACTCATTAATTCAAGGCCGGAGAATCTTAAATCTCATGACAGTACGCACATTTCAAGGCATTACCCCACAAGTTGGCAACAGCGCTTATATTGACCCTCACGCGCTGGTAATTGGCGACGTCGAACTCGGCGATAATACCTCCGTCTGGCCAATGACGGTCATTCGTGGTGATGTTAACCAAGTGCGCATCGGAAGACGGACAAACATTCAGGACGGCTGTGTACTACACGTGACCCACGCTGGAGAAAGCAATCCGGGGCACGAACTGACAATTGGCGATGATGTGACCGTGGGTCATAAGGTTATTTTGCATGGCTGCACCGTTCAGGATCGAGTACTGATCGGCATGAACGCAACCATTATGGATGGCGCCGTGATTGAGTCAGATGTCGTCGTTGGTGCAGGCAGCCTTGTTTCACCGGGCAAGGTACTGGAAAGCGGTTACCTGTATCTAGGCAGCCCTGCCAAACGGGTCCGACCGTTGACTGATTTTGAGCGCGCCTTCTTCACCTACAGCGCTCAACATTACGCCACCCTTAAAGATCAGTACATTGTTGATCAAATGCACGACGGCTAACTAGCCACTGTTATTCGCCCTGTAGAGTAACGACTATTCGGCGAGCACCGCCATAATCGCGGTGCTCGCCCAAATAAACACCTTGCCAGGTGCCCAGATTAAAACGCCCCCGGGTAATAGGTAAAGTCACACTGCACCCCAGCAATGAGCTTTTAATATGTGCAGGCATATCATCCGAACCCTCCAGCGTATGCCGGTAATAGGGCATATTTTCCGGCACCATTTTATTGATATGGGCTTCGAAATCCTGCCGCACGGTAGGATCAGCATTTTCATTTATCGTTAACGATGCTGACGTATGCTGAATAAAAAGGTGTGCCAAACCAACACTAAAGTCGGCTAACTCCGGCAATTGCGCCTCGATTTCATCGGTTACTAAGTGAAAACCTCTGGACTTTGGATCCAAGCTGATAGTTTTTTGCTGCCACATGGTTATCCCAGCTGAGCTCGTAATGACTCTATCACTGCTGTCGTATTCGGCCTGACATGACGCCACATAAAAAAGGATTCCGCTGCCTGCTCAACCAGCATCCCTAAACCATCCATTGTTTTTTCTGCACCTTGATCACGGGCCCAGGCATTAAATACAGTTTCTTCGGCACCATACATCATGTCGTAACACCAGGCGTTAGCCGCCAAAATACCATCCGGCAACGGTGGTAAATCGCCCTGCAGGCTAGCAGCCGTACCATTGATAACAAGATCAAATTGCTGTCCAGCTAACTCGTCAAAGCCTAAAGCAGAGATCTCGCCTAAATCAGCAAATTCGTCGGCCAACGTTTGAGCCTTGCTGACCGTTCGGTTGGCAATCACCAGCGATTTAGGGTTTTCGGCCAGAATGATCGCCAGCACGCCTCGCACTGCACCACCCGCTCCCAGTACTAACACACGTTTTTTAGCGATGTTACCACCGTGGTTTTGTACAATATCCCGCACCAGGCCAACACCGTCGGTGTTATCGCCGTAGATTTTATCATCCTTACCAATCATCAGGGTATTGACCGAACCGGCCCGCTGAGCGCGCTTGCTGAGAATGTCAGCAAATTGCCAGGCATCCAGTTTAAAGGGCACCGTAACGTTTAAGCCTTTTCCACCCGCTGCAAAAAACGCCTGCGCCTGCTCTTTGAAAAGGTCCAGCTCAAACAATAAAGCCTCATAATTAAGATCTTGCTCAGTCTGCTCAGCAAAGGCCGCATGAATTGCTGGCGATTTACTGTGGCCAATGGGGTTGCCAACTACGGCATATTGATCAGTCATGATTTTTGCTGGAGCTCCTAGAGTATCCACTTTTTCGGTTGCAGGAATGTTTCATAAAGCTCAGCTTCCGGACTGCCTGGTTCTGGCTGCCAGTTATAGTCCCAATGCACAATCGGCGGCAACGACATCAAAATAGACTCAATACGCCCACCCGTCTGTAAACCAAAAAGGGTGCCCCGATCATAAACCAGATTGAACTCCACATAACGCCCGCGACGATAACATTGGAATTTGCGTTCGCGCTCACCATACTCGGTGTTTTTACGCTTGCTCACAATCGGGCAGTAGGCTTTGGTATAACTGTCAGCAACAGAGCGAACAAAGGCAAAACAGGTTTCGAAATCCCACAAATTCAAATCATCGAAAAACAACCCGCCAACACCTCGTGGTTCGTTGCGGTGCTTAATGAAGAAGTACTCATCACACCAGTTCGCGTATTGGCGGTAGAGGTCATCACCAAAAGGATCACAGGCATCCTTACACACCTGGTGCCAACTGCGCACATCCTCTTCAAAACCATAGTAAGGCGTCAAATCCAAACCACCACCAAACCACCAAACCGGGTCTTCGCCCTCTTTCTCAGCAACAAACAGACGGAAGTTGGCGTGGGATGTCGGTGCATAGGGGTTTTTAGGGTGAATCACCAACGACACACCCATCGCCTGAAAGCTGCGCCCAGCTAGCTCAGGGCGAACCGCCGTCGCCGAAGCGGGTAACGTTTTACCGTATACATGGGAGAAATTAACGCCGCCTTTTTCAATCACAGCACCGTCGGCAATGACTCGGGTACGACCACCGCCACCCTCTTCACGTTGCCAGCTCTCTTCAATAAATCGAGCCTGGCCATCCTCGTCTTCGAGTGCACGACAAATATTATCCTGTAATTGCAGCAGGTAGTCCTTTACCGCTTGAATATCCGAATGATTCACAACGTCCCCCTGAAATCGAGATGACAAGCACCTCTTAACGGCGCTCGAATTAATCGGCACATGGTAGCAAAATTAGCGGCTTATTAGATATGAATGGCTGAAAAAGGGTGGCCTAAGCTAAGGGGCTTCATCCTCACCAAGCACATATTTTTTAATGTTGGCAAATAGATCAGCGGCCGATTCAATATCACCGGCTTTTAAACACTTCTCCAGCGCTGCCGCTTGATCTGTCAAATCAGGATATCCAAAACTGCCAGCAGTTCCTTTAATTTGGTGAGCATAACGTGCCAAAGCGGTCCAGTCACAGCCCTGCTGTGCGTGGTCCATATTTTGTATTGTTTCAGGCAATCTCTGCAAAAAGATAGCAACCAGCGGTTGCATAACGGCATCGTCCAGTAGCGGATTTTCTTCCTGCAAAATAGGCGCTTTTGCCATCAAACTAAATCCAGACTTTAGTGAATAAACTAGCGCAGGGATTTTCCTGTCACAAGGTCAATAATAGAGGATGGTGCGTCAGCACCGCCAAGCTCTCCCGGCACAATAAACGCCTGATCGTCGAAGTAGCTGTGTACCTCTTCTGCAGTCAAGGCAGGCAGATGTCCAGCTGGATTTGCTGAAGTAGATACCAATGGACCAGCAAAGGCCTGACACAAGTTTTGTACCAGTGGGTGAGTACTTACTCGCAATGCAATACTTGAATGCTGTCCTGTTAGCCAGTAAGGCACCGTATCAGGGACTGGAACAACCCAGGTTTGAAAGCCAGGCCAACTGGCCTCCAGTTGATGACGCTGCTCCAGGTTAATCGTTGATAAATAGGGCTCTAATTGTTTAATACTCGCGGCTACCAAAATCAGTCCCTTCTCCACTGGCCGCCGCTTTAAATTGAGTAGTTTTCTGACAGCCGCTTCATTCATTGGGTCACAGCCTAACCCCCATACAGCCTCGGTGGGGTAAGCAATCAACTCCCCGTTACGCAGGGCGACAACGGCGTTATGTAAGTCAGCATCGGTCATTTTTATAGCCGGTATGATTAGCAATGCTGCGAAAATTACCCCAGAGCAGTTGAGCTTGCAAGCAATGCCCTGCTAACAGTTAGCCTCAGGAGTGAAAACGCGCACAAAACCACGCTCAGTGTGCTCCACTTTCCCCTGCAAGGTTAGTTGAGTCAAGACCGCCGACAACTCCGTCACCATTAACTCCGTTCGCTCCACCAACGCATCCATCGGAACAGGATCAAAGCCCATCTTTTCCAAAACCTGCCGATAAACAGCTCCCTCGGGATAACTCTGTTCGACGACAGGATCAGCAACATTTTCCAGCGGCAAGGTTAGCTGCAGGCTTAATTCATCACTAATATCCTGTCCACACTCGACTAACTTAGCACCATCCCGAATTAAGCGATGACATCCCCTCGCAAGCGGGTTATGAATCGATCCCGGGATGGCAAACACTTCGCGGTTTTGCTCTAGGGCGTAGCGTGCTGTAATCAATGACCCGCTTTTAATTGCCGCCTCAACCACCAGCACACCTAGGCTTAACCCACTGATAATGCGGTTACGCTGTGGAAAGCTATGTGCTCTTGGCCCCTGTCCAAGCGGGAACTCGGTTACCAGCGCACCTCGTTGTCGAATTTGTTGAGCCAGCGCCACATGTTGCTTCGGGTAGATTTGATCAATGCCCGTCGCCATGACAGCGACCGTTGGAAAACCTGCGTCCAAAGCGCCCCTGTGGCTTTCACCATCAATGCCTATGGCCAACCCACTAGTGACCATTAGGCCAAGATGACCTATCTCAGCAGCAAAATTTTTTGCTAATTGCTTGCCGTCAAAGCTGGGGGACCGGCTGCCCACCACCGCTAGCTGCGGCCTGTTCAGCAACCTTGGGTCGCCCATCACAAACAGTATCAGGGGCGGCTGCGCAATTTCCTTTAAAGCCACGGGATAATCATCATGCTCAAAATGAATAATATGATGATCTTCTGCCTGCTGGCACCAGTTCAAAGATTGTGAAACGCGCTGAGCAATGATATTGGCAGCGCACTGATTTTGATATTCATGAATCGCCTTTCGGGCTTCAGGGCTAACACCGCACTCTTTTAATTTCGACGAATTAGCCGACAAAACCGCCGCAGGCGTTTTAAAGTTTTTTAGTAGCGCCAAACTACATCGAAGCGATAATTTTGGCACACAAAAAAGGGCCAACCATGGCCCTAATTGATCATCCTTTTGTGGTTCCATAAGTACCATCCTTGCACATTATTACCAGCATCCTGCCGGCCATTGTTATTAACAATTTATGGATTTTTGAGGGTGTCTCCTACCGCCAGAGGACGCTGAGCCTTAAGCACCAGCGCATAACTCATTTTTTCGAAGGTACGGAAGACCATTAAAATACCGGCACGCTCAGGTGGTAGTTGCACCAGCTCATTCTTGACGCGATCCATGGCCATACCACTATCATGGTAAATCGCCATCACATTACCAACCTCAATGCTTTCCCGCTCACCTCGGTTAATCGCAACAACATCGTACGGGCCAAGCTGACTAACGCCGCCCAATACCGCAATAATTTTGCCGTTAACGTCGCCTTCTGGTGCACTTGGGAAGAAGGTAGGAATCACTTTAACTTCTTCAGTAGGTAACAGGCGGTCTTTAGCTAAAATTTCTTTTTCTGCTGAATTCAGGCGAACCGTGGAAATATCATCATCTTTAGCAATCACCTTGCCTAAACCTACTTCCAGCGCTTCAATACCCAGCAGTTCACCCGTATCAGGATCAACGTAGGATTGGCCGGGGCGATAAACACCATACGAGGCGTACTTAGCCAGCTGTTCCCCGCTGCCATCACGGGCATACATGGTGTCACCACCGCCCGACACAATACGGCCCTCATGACCCGAAATCACATAGGCTGCCTGATCAAGTGTCTGCTGATCAGTCACTCGGCTGTTCTTCAAAAAGGGGCGAATAGCATCTAAGGGAATCGCTGGAATAACAGTATCAATCGGCTCAATACGCATTTCCGGAGACAGTTTAACCGTTCGATCACCGGGGCCGCGCTGCAAAGTTAGCCTTGGCTGACCATCGATATAAACCAAACTGATCACATCGCCCGGATAAATCAAATGGGGATTGGCAATTTGCGGGTTAACATGCCAAATTTCAGGCCACAACCAAGGTGAGCGCAAAAAAGTTTCAGAAATATCCCAAAGCGTATCTCCCTTAACTACAACATGTCGATCAGGGTGGTCGAGTCGCAGCGGGTTTTCATCCGCATGATCAGTTGCATGGGCGCAAAAAGTCACCAACATAAAACTGATCAACCCAAAAAGCGCTTTCCTCATGGCTTGATTCCTTACAAATACGGGTAGTTAAATACCGAACACATAAACTGTATAATAGAACAAATTTTTCGATGTGCCTCTAAATATAGTTTTATAATCCATATTTAGCTAAGGTTTTGTCTCGCATTGTTCAGCTGTTTTTATTGCGGCAAATACACTTAGCCCCAATGTGCTTTCCCGGAGTTTAATTATAGTCCCATGGCTTTATTACCTATTCTAGAATTTCCAGACCCACGCCTGCGCAACAAAGCGTTGCCAATTAATGACGTGGATGACAGCATCCGTAAACTGGCGGACGACATGCTGGAAACCATGTATGACGCCCCAGGCATTGGTCTGGCAGCCACTCAAGTTAATGTGCAAAAGCGCATCGTGGTTATTGATATTTCGGAAGATAAAAACCAACCATTGGTATTTATTAACCCCGAAGTTGAGGTCATTGGTGACGGCTTTGAAGAGATGGATGAAGGCTGTCTGTCCGTGCCCGGCTTCTATGAAACCGTACAGCGCCCAGACCACATAAAAGTCCGCGCCCAGGATCGCAACGGTGAGACCTTTGAGATTGAAGATGACGGCATGCTGGCAGTCTGTATTCAGCACGAAATTGATCACCTGGATGGCAAGTTATTTGTCGACTACCTGTCGCCCCTGAAACGTCAGCGTATCCGCAAGAAACTGGAAAAAATTCATCGCCAGCGCGCTTAATTTTCAACTCTTAAGCCTCCTCACCCTACAGTTAACAGGAAATTACGCATGGCGCCTGCCGCCCCATTACGCATTGTATTTGCCGGTACGCCGGATTTTGCCGCCAGCAGTCTCGCTGCTTTATTAAATAGCACGCATCAGCTTGTCGGGGTCTACACCCAACCCGACCGTCCGGCTGGTCGTGGCCGCAAGCTGTCTGCCAGCCCAGTGAAACAACTGGCGCTTGAACACGGTATTCCGGTTTATCAACCATTGAGCCTAAAAGAGGATACTGAGCAGGATATCTTAAAATCACTCAACGCCGACCTCATGGTGGTCGTTGCCTACGGGCTCATTTTGCCTAAGGCTATTTTGGAGATTCCCAAACTCGGCTGTATCAATGTTCATGCGTCCTTACTACCTCGTTGGCGCGGAGCGGCCCCGATTCAGCGTGCGGTATTAGCAGGAGACGCCGAATCCGGTGTCACAATTATGCAAATGGATATTGGCCTTGATACCGGCGATATGTTGCTTACAAAAAGCTGCGCCATTAATGATGACGACACCGGCAGCAGCCTGCATGACCGCCTTGCCAAACTTGGAGCCGAGTGCTTATTAGAAGCGCTAATTGATTTACCGGCATTACAGCAACAGGCAACGCCACAGAACGACAATTTAGCCAATTATGCCGACAAACTTGATAAGTCCCAGGCCCGTATTAACTGGCAGCAAAGTGCCGCTGAAATCGACCGGCTGGTACGCGCCTTTAACAGCTGGCCCGTTGCTTTCAGTGAACTGGATGGCCAGCGTGTGCGTATCTGGCAGGCAACGGCCAACCAACAAACACATAACTCAGAGCCTGGCACAATTCTTTGCAGTAACTCGGAAAGTGTTGATATTGCCTGCGGTTCAGGGGTGTTGAAGCTACAAACCGTGCAGCTAGCTGGCGCTAAAGCCCTGCCTGTCAGCGCCGTGCTTAATGCCAAACAGGAGTTATTCGGCACGGGTAAGAAGTTCTCGTGAGCAAACGTTTCAACCTACGAGCCCACGCCACCCGCATTCTAACCAGTGTCGTCAAAAATCAGCAGTCGCTTGCCAGTTTACTGCCTTATCAGCCCGAGATCCTGTCATCACAGGACCAGGCATTGTTACAGGAGTTATGTTTCGGGGTGTGTCGCTGGTATCAGCGGTTAAACGCACAAATCGACATGCTGCTGGATAAACCATTGAAGGCTAAGGATACCGACGTAAAAGTCTTGTTACTGTTGGGCCTTTATCAATTAGAGTTCACACGTATTCCAGCACATGCCGCTATCAGTGAAACCGTGCAGGCCTGCAAACAACTTAAAAAAGCATCAGCCAGCGGGCTGATTAACGCTATTTTACGCCGTAGTCAGCGCGAAAAAGAGGCCATGCTTGATAGCCTCAACAAAAAAACCGACTACCTATATTCCCACCCCTATTGGCTAATTAAGCGCTTAAAACAAGCCTGGCCGGAGCACTGGCAACAAATCTGTGCGGCTAATAATGAACGCGCGCCGATGTCATTACGCGTAAACACTCTACGCAACAACCGCGCCGATTACCTTGAAAAACTTAACAATGCCAATCTCAAAGCTCAAGCCAGCCCATTCAGCCAGCACGGCATCAATCTCGAAAAACCCACCAGTGTTGAAACATTGCCCGGCTTTACCGATGGTCAATGCAGCGTACAGGACGAAGCCGCCCAGCTAGCTGCTACATTATTGCAGTTAGAGCCAAACCAGCGTGTACTGGATGCCTGCGCGGCGCCCGGCGGTAAAACCTGCCACCTGCTAGAGCTTCAACCACAATTAGCCAGCGTGACAGCTTTGGAGCTTGATGCTGACCGAGCTCAACGTATTCACCAAAACCTTGAGCGCCTTCAACTTAGCGCCACGGTAGTCGAAGGTGACGCAAGTCAACCCAACGAGTGGTGGGACCAACAGCCCTATGACAGCATACTTTTAGATGCGCCCTGCTCCGCCACCGGGGTTATCCGTCGCCACCCAGACATAAAACTGCTACGCCGCGACGACGACATTACAGAGCTAGCCAAACTACAGTTGCAGATTCTGCAGGCACTATGGCCTCTGTTAAAGCCACATGGCATACTTCTCTACGCTACATGCTCTGTACTACCAGAGGAAAATGAGCAGGTGATAAGCACATTTTTAAAACAACAGTGTCAGGCCAAAATTTTACCCTTTGAGGCTGATTGGGGTATTCCTGGAGCGGTCGGGCGTCAGTTATTTCCGCAACCGCAAGGGCACGACGGTTTTTATTACGCACGCATTCAAAAACAGCCCTAACAACGACCCTTCAGGCCAATGAAAATAATCATCCTCGGTGCTGGCCAAGTCGGTACCACCGTCGCAGAAACGTTAGCCAGCGAAGCCAACGACATTACTGTTGTCGATGACAACATTAAAAAACTGGATGCCCTCAAGGATCGCCTTGATATTCGTATCATCCATGGCAATGCGTCTTTTCCGACGATACTGAAACAAGCCGGTGCCGAAGACGCCGACCTGCTCATTGCGCTAACGAGCAGCGACGAAACAAACATGATGGCCTGCCAGGTCGCTTATACTCTGTTCCACACACCCCACAAAATCGCCCGTGTACGTTCACCCGAATACCTGGAAAGCGGCTCCCTGTTTGACCGTAAAGCGGTACCAATTGACGAGCTCATCAGTCCACACCTGGAAGTGACCGATCATATTCGCCGCCTGATTTATCACCCAACGGCACTACAAGTGGTTAACTTTGCCAACTCGCTGGTGCAGCTGGTCGGTGTTAAAGCTGTTGAAGGGGGACCTCTGGTAGGGCATGCATTATCAACACTGCGTCAGCATATTCCCTCTGTCGATACCCGTGTGGCCGCCATTTACCGCCAAAATCGCTCAATCACGCCAGAGGGCGATACCGTCATCGAAGCCGGCGACGAAGTATTTTTCATTGCCGCCAAGGGCGACATTAAAAAGGTAATGAGCGAGCTGCGCAGCATTGAAAAGCACTACAAATCAATCATGATTATCGGTGGTGGTAACATTGGCGCACGACTAGCCAGCGTGCTTGAAGATGACTATCAAGTAAAACTGATAGAACGAGACCTTAACCGTTGTCACCAGCTCTCCGTTGAACTCGATAAAACCATCGTATTACACGGCAGCGCATCCAATGAAGAACTGCTACTGGATGAAAATATTCAGAAAGTCGACATGTTCTGTGCATTAACCAATAGCGACGAAGTCAATGTTATGACTTCGTTGATGGCAAAACGCCTCGGCGCCGCTAAGGTGATGACCTTAATCAATAACCCGGCCTACGTTGACCTCGTGGAAGATGGCGATATTGACCTGACCATATCACCTCAACAAATTACAGTCAGTCGCCTGTTACGCCATGTAAGACAGGGCGATATTGTCAATGTTTATTCATTGCGTCGCGGTGCAGCCGAGGCCATCGAGGTGGTTGCACGCGGCGATGAGCGCTCCTCAAAAGTCGTTGGCAGAATGCTTGAAGATATCGCGTTACCTCAGGGAACAACGATTGGCGCTATCGTACGTGACAACAAGGTTATCATTGCTCACCACGATGTCATGATCGAAAGCATGGACCACATTATCCTATTCCTGATTGATAAAAGTAAGGTCAATGAAGTGGAGCGCCTATTCCAGGTTGGTTTAGGTTTTTTCTAGACAAGTAGACACTAAAAGACAACAAATCAATGCATTTTACCGTTATATTGCGCATTCTTGGCGTGTTACTGATGATCTTCAGTTTAACCATGGCCATACCCCTGCTCCTTGCCTGGGCATTGGGTGAATCCGCAATTCATGCGTTCCTTACCGCACTGGCCATCACTTTCTTTAGCGGCCTGTCCATCTGGCTACCGGTACAGCATGTACGCCATGAGTTACGCACCCGTGACGGTTTTATCGTTGTAGCACTTTTTTGGACGGTACTCAGTCTTTTTGGGGCGCTGCCCTTTTACCTTAGTGAAGATCTTCAACTAAGCGCTGTTGATGCTATTTTTGAATCTGTTTCAGGTCTCACCACAACCGGCGCCACAGTCATTACCGGTATCGACCTGCTCCCCAAATCCATTCTCTACTATCGCCAGCAACTGCAGTGGCTGGGAGGCATGGGTATTATTGTTCTAGCGGTGGCTATTCTACCGATGCTTGGCATTGGTGGCATGCAGTTATATCGCGCCGAAACACCCGGCCCGGTTAAAGATACCAAACTGACCCCCCGCATTACGGAAACAGCGAAAGCCCTTTGGTACATTTACGCCAGCTTAACAATCCTTTGCATGTTGGCCTATTGGGCCGCTGGCATGACTTTTTTTGATGCTTTAGCGCATAGTTTTTCGACCATTGCTATCGGCGGTTTCTCAACCCACGATGACAGTTTTGCCTATTTCGACAGCGCATTAATTGAAGGCATTGGTATTTTCTTCATGATCCTCTCCGGCGCCAACTTTGGCCTGCATTTTGTTGCCTGGCAAAGCCGTGGCGTACGTCATTATCTCGCTGACCCGGAATTCCGTTTTTATATCAGCCTGCTGGTGATTATTAGCGCTATTACCTGCGCCGTCTTAATAGCCACCGATAGCTATGAACCTTTAGCCGCGCTCCGCGCAGCTCTATTCGAAGTGGTGTCAATCGCCACCACTACCGGCTTTGCCACCGCAGACTTTGCGCAGTGGCCAAACATGCTGCCCTTTTTACTCTTCTTAATGGCTTTTGTTGGCGGTTGTGCGGGTTCAACAGGCGGCGGCATGAAAGTGATCCGCGTCCTCCTGTTATCCAAACAGGGAATTCGTGAGGTCAAACGTCTGATACACCCCAGCGGAATATTTTCTATTAAGTTCGGCCAGCAAGCCGTCCCCGATAAGGTGGTTGGTGCCATCTGGGGATTCTTCTCTGTCTATCTGCTGGCCTTTGTCTTTATGTTAATCGCTCTGCTAGCCACAGGCCTTGATCAAGTGACTGCCTGGTCAGCTGTTGGCGCCACACTCAACAACCTGGGGCCCGGCCTTGGCGAAGTATCAGCCAATTTCAGCAGCATTAATGATCCCGCCAAGTGTGTTTTAAGCCTCTCAATGCTATTGGGACGCCTGGAGGTATTTACTTTTATCGTGCTGTTATCACCCATGTTCTGGCGCCGATAACGCGCCACCTGTTTTGGGTGAATCTTTAAAGGGCCCCTTTCTTTAAAACCCGCTCCAACTTAAGCCCGCTTTCACGCTAAAAATTTTTGGAAAACTCCCCGTCAGTGTATACTTACGCGTTTTTATGCGAGCACCGAATTTAAAGGGCTCGACAAGATTCGTAACAGGTCCCCTCGGACCGGAGCAGGTGAAATTTTGGCAACAAATAAGGTATTAACCTTTCAGGGTTTAATTCAGACATTGCAAAGCTACTGGGCCGAGCAAGGCTGCGTTGTACTTCAACCACTGGATATGGAAGTTGGTGCGGGTACATTCCACCCAGCAACTTTTTTACGCGCTATTGGTCCGGAAAACTGGCGTGCTGCCTACGTGCAACCCTGCCGCCGCCCGACCGATGGCCGCTATGGTGAAAACCCTAACCGCCTTCAGCATTACTACCAGTTCCAAACGCTTCTAAAACCATCACCAGATAACATTCAGGAACTCTACCTCAACTCCCTGAAAGAGTTAGGCATTGATACCGATATTCATGATATCCGCTTCGTAGAAGACAACTGGGAATCCCCAACATTGGGTGCTTGGGGTCTAGGCTGGGAGGTCTGGCTAAACGGTATGGAGGTCAGCCAATTCACTTATTTTCAACAGGTAGGTGGATTAGAGTGTTTTCCTGTGGCCGGCGAAATCACCTATGGCCTGGAACGCATCGCCATGTACCTGCAAGGCGTTGACAGTATCTATGATCTGGTTTGGACTGAAGGCCCTAACGGCCCGGTTACCTATGGCGACGTTTTTCACCAGAATGAAGTTGAGATGTCGACCTATAACTTCAAACATGCCAATGTTGACGAGCTCTTCGAGCACTTCGACTACTGCGAAAACGAATGCCAAAAATTAATCGAAGAAGGCCTGCCACTGCCAGCCTATGAGCTTGTATTAAAAGCGTCACATGCCTTTAACCTGCTGGATGCCCGTCAGGCTATTTCTGTCACCGAGCGCCAACGCTTTATTTTACGGGTTCGTACGTTAGCTCGCGCCGTAGCAAAGACCTATTTGAATGCCCGTCACACCCTCGGCTTCCCGCTTGCAGACGAAGCAGTGCTAGCCGAATATGTAAGCACTTACTTACAGGAAGAAGCATAAGCCATGAGTACTCAAGATTTTTTAGTTGAATTAGGCACCGAAGAGCTGCCACCCAAAGCGTTAACGGGTCTAGCCGCTGCCTTTTTAACCGGTATCGAAGATGGCTTAAGGGCAGAACACATTGCCTATCAGTCTGCCAAAGTATTTGCCACACCACGCCGACTCGCTGTTCTGGTCAGTGAGCTTCAAACTCGTCAGGACGACATTGCTAATGAAATGCTCGGCCCGCCCGTTGCGGCGGCATTCGATGCTGACGGCAATGCAACAAAAGCAGCTGAAGGCTTTGCTCGCAAGTGCGGCACCACCGTTGACAAGCTTGAACAGCTAGATACGGGAAAGGTGGTTAAATTAGCTTTCCGCTCAATCATACCAGGCAAACAAACAACCGAGTTATTACCCGCCATTGTTCAGCAATCTCTGGCTAAACTACCCATTCCAAAACGCATGCGCTGGGGTTCATCGCGTGTTGAATTTGTGCGTCCCGTTCACTGGTTAGTGATGCTGATGGGTGAACAGGTTGTTGACTGTGAAATTCTAGGCTGCAAAGCGAGCCAATCCAGCTATGGGCATCGCTTCCATCATAATGAAGCAATACGCATCACCAACCCTTCAGCTTATGAAGCGACGCTACATGAAACAGGTCATGTGCTGGCTGACTTCGATAAGCGTCGTGAGCTGGTCCGTCAGCAGGTGGAGCAAATTGCTATCGATAATAACGGTCTGGCCGTTATTGACCCGGAACTGCTCGACGAAGTCACCGCTCTGGTAGAGTGGCCGCAGGCGCTGCTAGGCGGCTTTGACAAGGATTTTTTGCGTTTGCCTGAGCAATCCCTGATCTCTTCTATGAAGGAGCACCAGAAGTATTTTCACGTTATCGACGCTAAAGGGGTAATGCTACCCTACTTTATCACCGTCAGTAATATTGAAAGCAGCGACCCTGAGCAGATCATTTCCGGTAACGAACGTGTTATTCGTCCGCGCCTTGCAGACGCCGCTTTTTTCTATGACACTGATCGCCAAACACCGCTAGCCTCACGCCTTGACCCTCTAAAACAGGTGGTGTTTCAAAGCAAACTTGGCACGGTTTACGAGAAGGCAGAGCGTATCTCCAAATTAGCCGGCAAGATTGCCTCACTAATCGGCTCTGATGCGGCTCAAGCCGAACGGGCTGGATTGCTATCCAAAGCTGATCTTCTAACCAGCATGGTAAAGGAGTTTCCTGATCTGCAGGGTACCATCGGCGCTGACTATGCGCTCAATGACGGCGAAGATGAAGTGGTAGCCCAAGCGATTTTCGAACAGTATCTACCACGCTTTTCTGGTGACGATTTACCCGCCAGCTTAACCGGCTGTGCCGTATCGATTGCAGACAAGCTTGATACCATGTGCGGCTTGTTTGCCATTAATCAGCCCCCGACAGGGGATAAAGACCCCTTTGCTATCCGTCGCGCGGCACTGGGTATTTTAAGAATCATGGTCGAAAAACAACTCGATCTTGATCTACTCCAGTTGATTGATCTGGCTCTCGCCGAACAAAAAGTCAGCGCCGATACCGATACCAGCAACTCCGTATTTGAATTTGTTCTGCAGCGTTTCCGCGCTTGGTTCCAGGATGAAAATATCCCGGCGAACGTATTTTTGGCCGTCCAGGCACGTCGCCCTTCACGCCCACTGGACTTCCAGCAGCGCGTCTATGCGGTGAATAACTTTGCAGCCCTGGAAAATGCTGAAGCATTAGCTGCCGCCAACAAGCGTGTATCGAATATTCTATCCAAGCAAGGTGTATCAGATAACGCAGGAGAAGTTAGCACTCACTTACTGGAAGATGGTCCAGAGCAAAAGCTTGCCGAAATAATTGCTGAAAAAACTCAGCAAATTGCACCAATGCTTGAAAAGTCAGAGTATACCAGCACGCTGGAAAACCTTGCTGACTTGCGACCTGCTGTCGATAACTTCTTCGATAACGTGATGGTAATGACTGAGGATGAAGCGGTGAGAAACAATCGCTTAGCGCTATTAGCTCAACTGCGCGGCTTATTCCTCAAAGTTGCAGATATTTCTCAGCTGCAAAACTAATGACCACGAAGCTGCCTCTTACTAATGCCATCGTGCTCGATCGCGATGGCGTCATAAACCACGACTCAGATGATTACATCAAATCACCCGATGAGTGGTTACCTATCGAAGGCAGTATTGAAGCCATCTCGCGATTACACAAGGCTGGCGTTAAGGTTGTAGTGGCTACTAACCAATCAGGGATCGCTCGCGGCCTTTATGACGAGGCTACACTGCAGAAAATTCACGCCAAAATGAATCGCTTAATCAACGAAGCAGGCGGCGAATTAGCCGGTATTTTCTACTGCCCACACGGCCCCGACGATGGTTGTGACTGCCGCAAACCCCTGCCTGGTTTGATTCAACAAATGGCAGAGCAGCTTGATATCAAACCAGCCGGCATTCCCATTGTCGGCGACTCTGTGCGTGACCTGGTTGCAGGTGAGGCACTTGGCTGTCTGCCGGTGCTTGTTCGCACAGGCAAAGGCTTACGAAGTCTGGCCAGTGGAAACATTAAACCCGAAACACCGATATTTGATGACCTTGCCAGCTTTGTTGATTATTGGTTAAATTAAAATATTGGAGGTGTTTTTTTAAACTACAGTTAGATACAAAGATAAATATTTTATTTATATTCATGCGTAATAACACTCTGTAAAATGCCAACAATTTTTTATTTAAGGATAAATAATGGTTGTTTATATAAAAGACTATAATGACTCAAAGGCAGCCCTAAAAAACCATTCAAATGTTACTAAAAAAAGTAACGGCGCCTCTAATTCTCTCAGGCTCGAAGCCACTCAAAAATCTCTAGCTCGCGCTAAACGTAGATCCTGGTAAAATTAAGTACAGGAGACAAGGAGCACAACTACTAAAAGGACTAATAATGGCTGAACCCGCAAAAAAACAGCTTTCTTCTTCAAAAAATTCCTCTAGCCAAAGCACACTCAATCAAATCAAGGGTCGTATTTCTAATGAGTTAGTCATTGCTCTTTGTGGTGCTGTTGGGAGCGGAGTTCGCCCTTTAAAGCACCAGCTAAAGAAAGAATTAGAAAAAAACGGCTATCAAGTTATAGATATAAGAATCAGTTCGCTAATCACTCAGGAAATTAAAAGGTCCTCCGACTCAACGGTTGAGTCAATTAAACCAATTTCAGGTGTAAGCAGAATTAAAGAGTTACAAAATCAAGGTAATCAACTGCGTAAGCAGCATGGGAATGATTATCTTGCTAAATTAGCCATACGCGATATATCATCCAACCGAACATCCATTGTTTCAACAACAGCGTTCACTGACCCCACAAACAGCGATGTACTAGAAAACAAAACCTTAAAAAAGGTTGCATACTTAGTTGACCAATTAAAACACCCCAGTGAAGTATCTCTTTTCAAAGCAGTTTATCCAAAAAATTTCTATCTAATTAGCCTTATCCGCACGGAAAAAGAACGTCGCCTTAATTTAGAAGAAAAGAATTTCGACCAAGCAAGTATCGACGACGTTATCCGAACTGACCGCAAACAAGATCAAAAACATGGTCAACAAGTTGAAAAAACCGTCTACCTTGGTGATTACTTTATTAGAAATATGCATAGCCATGCAGAAAACTTAAATAAAGAAATCATTCGTTTCCTACAATTAGTTCATGGCGTACAGGGAATATCACCGAGAAAAGATGAAAAAGGTATGTCTGCCGCCTATACCGCCTCTCTTCAGTCTGCTTGTTTATCACGACAAGTCGGTGCAGCTATAGCTGATGAAAGTGGAGTTGTTGTTTCCACTGGTAGAAACGATGTACCTGAGTTCGGAGGCGGTCTCTATTCATTTGAATCAGGCCAGAATGACTATCGCTGCATTCATAAAGGGAAAAAGTGCTACAACGATCTCTATAAAGAGAACCTACGTCTAGAAATCGAAAAAGTGCTACAAGATAGGGGGGTCAGCACAGCATTTGATCTATCTAAAAACGTACTATCGGAAACTAAAGTAGGCGCACTAATTGAATACTCCCGAGCTATTCACGCAGAGATGGATGCAATCACTACCTTAGCAAGAAAAGATAACGCCTCAACTGCAGGAAAAATTCTTTACTGCACCACATACCCTTGCCATAACTGCGCACGCCATATCGTTGCTTCTGGAATAAAACGTGTTATCTATATCGAACCATATGAAAAAAGCTTAGCTATTAAGCTACATGATGATTCTATTTCTGACTCTAATGAACAGTTTAAAGTAAGTTTTGAGCCTTACGAAGGAGTAAGCCCTCGTCGCTACATGGCATTCTTCGGTATGGTAAATCGCAGAAAAGATGATGAAGGTAGAGCCTTAGATGTTGATATAGAAAAAGCGGTGCATATAGACCCACAATACTTAGATAACTACCATGCATATGAAGACAAAATTGTAGAAAATTTAATAGAAAACAACCTCTCTCCTCAAACTGCCTAGTAAAAAAGAATAAAAAAGGGAGCCAAATGGCTCCCTTTTTTATTCCTAATAGATATATAAAACGTCTATTTAAAAATCAAGGTTAGCTACTGATAGCGCGTTCTGCTCGATAAAGTCACGTCTTGGCTCTACTTCATCACCCATCAGTGTTGTAAATATCTGGTCAGCAGCAATCGCATCCTCAATAGTTACCTGCAGCATACGACGATTTTCCGGATCCATCGTGGTTTCCCACAACTGCTCCGGGTTCATCTCACCGAGACCTTTATAGCGCTGAATATTGTATCCTCGCTTGGCTTCGTTAATCAGCCAATTCAAAGCGTCTTTAAACTCCTTCACAGGCTGCTTACGCTCTCCACGTTGTACAAAGGCACTCTCACCTATCAACCCCTGTAATTTCTCACCCAGCGCCTTGATACTGGCGTATTCAGAGGAAATAAAGAAGTCATGATTGAATGGGTAATCTGTCTCAATATCGTGCTGTTTCATCACCACTTTAGGTAAGAAAATCTGACGCTCCGTATCTTCAACGATCGTAACAACATACTCCGCTGGCGTACTTTCCTCAGCCAGCAAAATAGTCAGTTCAGCTGCCCAGTCAGTCATCAACTGTTGATCATTAAGGCTAGCTTCCGTTAACTGAGGCAGGTAAAGCATGCGATCCAATACCAGGCTTGGGTAAACGCGTGACAACCGGTTTATCGTTGAAACAACGGCATGATATTCAGATACTAAGCTTTCTAAACCAGAACCACTCAAAGCCGGCGCATCATCGGTAACAAACAAAGCGGCATTCTGAAGCGCAACCTGTACCATGTACTCTTCAAGCTTTTCATCATCCTTAATATACTGCTCCTGTTTACCTTTTTTCACCTTATATAAAGGGGGTTGAGCAATATAGATATGGCCTCGTTCCACCAACACACCCATTTGACGGAAAAAGAAGGTTAATAACAGAGTACGGATGTGAGAACCATCCACATCGGCATCGGTCATGATAATGATATTGTGATAACGCAACTTGTCCGGGTCAAACTCATCACGACCAATACCACAGCCTAAGGCCGTAATCAGCGTACCAACCTCTGCTGAAGACAGCATTTTATCGTAACGGGCTTTCTCAACGTTCAGGATTTTACCTTTCAGAGGTAAAATGGCCTGTGTTTTACGATCACGCCCCTGCTTAGCAGAACCACCCGCCGAATCACCCTCCACCAGGTACAGTTCAGACAATGCTGGATCTTTTTCCTGACAATCAGCCAACTTACCAGGCAAACCCGCGATGTCTAACGCACCTTTACGACGAGTCATTTCTCGCGCCTTTCGAGCGGCATCACGTGCACGAGCAGCATCAATCATCTTTTGAACAACCTGCTTCGCTTCCTGCGGGTTTTCCAATAGGTATTCGTTCAGCGCTGCATTCATTTCCTGCTCAACCGCAGACTTCACTTCGGAGGAAACCAGCTTGTCCTTTGTCTGGGAAGAGAATTTAGGATCGGGTACTTTGACTGAAATAATGGCCGTTAAACCTTCACGGGCATCATCCCCCGACGTATTAACTTTGGCTTTTTTCAGCATGCTCTCTTTTTCAATATAGGTGTTCAGTGAGCGAGTTAAGGAGCCACGGAAACCAGCAAGGTGTGTACCCCCATCACGCTGAGGAATATTATTGGTAAAACAGAAAATACTTTCCTGATAGCCTTCATTCCACTGCAGCGCAACCTCTACTCCAATACCGTCCTCACGTTCTTTATTGAAGTGGAAAATCTTATTAATAGATTTTTTATTCTGGTTCAAATACTCAACAAAGGCACTCAAACCACCTTCATACCGGAAGGTTTCACTATCTCCACTGCGCTCATCCTTAAGAACAATACCAACACCTGAGTTAAGGAAAGACAGCTCACGAAGACGCTTAGCAAGCTGATCAAAGTGAAATTTAATGTTGTGGAAAGTATCAGGGGACGCAACAAACCGAACTTCCGTACCAGAGGTTTCAGTCGTGCCAATTTCCTTTAGTGGTTCCTGTGGTACCCCATGAACATACTTTTGCTCATAGACTTTACCTGCTCTGCGGATCGTTAAATGCAACTCACTAGACAGCGCATTTACAACCGAAACACCTACTCCGTGTAATCCACCGGAAACCTTATAGCTATTATCGTCAAACTTACCGCCTGCATGCAGCACCGTCATAATAACTTCAGCAGCCGAGACTCCCTCTTCTTCATGTATATCAACAGGGATGCCGCGTCCGTTATCGGCCACGCTGACTGATTCATCAGGGTGAATGGTGACGGTTATTTCATCACAGTGACCAGCTAGCGCCTCATCTATCGAGTTATCAACCAACTCAAAGACCATGTGGTGCAAGCCAGTCCCATCATCGGTATCACCGATATACATACCAGGGCGTTTGCGGACCGCATCAAGTCCTTTAAGAACCTTGATGCTCGACGAGTCGTATGAATCCTGTTGTTCACTCATAAATATAAACCTTAATTCCAGCAGTTAATTACTATTCCAGTTCGCCCTGTTTCACGTGAAACACTTTCACATCCATTGAGGGCCAGCTTCTGGAAAAAAGCTGTTCATCTACACTGGTTATAAATAGCTGACAATCCAGTGTCGAAAGCAATTTACATAAACGCTCTCTAAAAACCTCATCTAATTCCGCAGCTAAATCATCTAACAAATAAATACAGGTGCGCCCCGTACTTTTAGAAAACAAATAGCCTTGGGCAATTTTTAAGGCACAAATAACCAATTTTTGCTGCCCTCGGGACAGCAGGTCCGCAGCACTTTGCCCCAAATAACGAACCCTAAGATCTGCGCGATGAGGTCCAGCCTGTGTAAATCCTCGCTTTAAATCAGACTCAAGACCAGCGTTCAACACCTCGCTCAAACTGGTATTAGCACGCCACCCCTGATAAAAATCTATTTCAATACCGCACAAATCCTCTGCAACCAGCTCACTTAACAACCGATAAAAACAGGGTTTAAGCTGCTCAATATAACGCTCACGTTGCTCTGTAAGAGTAGCCGCATATTGAACAAACTCGTCATCCCACACAGCGAGAACCGAACGCTCGATTTTACCACGTCTTAACAGTTTATTGCGCTGTTTTAAACAACGATTTAACCGTTGCCAAACATCAAAAAAGACATGTTCCACGTGAAACACACCCCAATCAACAAACTGACGACGATAATTTGGACCAGAGGATAACAGCTTGAAAGTATCAGGCTCAATCAACTGGATAGGCAACAGCTCCAGTAACGCCGCCGTATTAGAAACAAAACTTCCAGCGACTTTAAGTTGATGCCTACCGTCAAGCGTTTTAGAAACACCAATAGTAACGGGCGGCAAACTGGCAAGCGCATTCACTTCACCATATACGGTCGCTTCTTTTTCACCTGAACGAACAAAGACAGCACTTTTATTTGATTTAAAGGAACGCGCTCGTCCAAGCAAATAAATAGCTTCCAGTAGGCTGGTTTTGCCACTGCCATTGGGCCCGACAATTAAATTAACCCCAGAGCAGGGCAATAGCTCAGCTGAACCGATATTGCGCAAATTCGTAACAGAAAGACGGGAAATGGACATAGTAAGGAATAACAAAAAAGGGAGCTTAAAAAGCCCCCTTTTGAACAACAACCAATTTAAAGCCGCATCGGCATAACAACGTATAAAGAGTCAGGCCTTTCCACTATTTCCTCTATCAAAATACTGCTATTCGCATCGGCAAAGGAAACTTTAACATTGGTACTGGAGGTCACCGTCAACACATCAAGTAGATAACTCACATTAAAACCAATTTCCAGAGGTTCCGAGTCATATTTAACCGACAACGATTCTTCAGCCTCCTCCTGCTCAGGGTTATTAGCAAAAACCTGTAGCAGATCGTTATCAACGATTAAACGCACACCTCGGTATTTTTCGTTCGACAAAATAGCGATACGATTGAGCACCTGCTTCAATAACTCACGCTCAACCAGCATTTCTTTATCACTATTTTTTGGCACCACTTGTTGGTAATCCGGGAACTTCCCATCAACCAGTTTAGACGTAAAAGTAAAGTTATCGGTCACCGCGCGAATATGGTTGGAACTCATAACAACTTTTACCGAATCTTCACTATCACCAGAGAACAAACGATTTAGCTCCATCACACCTTTACGCGGAATAATAACCTGACGCAATTCATCCGTTGCAATATCTGCTGTCGCCTCACTCATTGCCAGACGGTGTCCATCTGTCGCCACTGCACGTAATTTAGCATTCTGAATTTCAAACAACATACCGTTCAGGTAATAACGAACATCTTGTTGCGCCATAGCTATGCTGGTGCGATCAATTAAGCGCTTTAACTCGCTTTGCTGAACAACAAAATCAAGGTTCTGAGGACTTTCCTCCACACTTGGAAAATCAGTAGCTGGCAGTGTTGTAAGACTGAAACGGCTGCGACCCGACTTCAAAATCATTTTATCATCTTCAAGCTGAAGCGTTATTTGCGCGTCGTCAGGTAACGTTTTACAAATATCCATCAGTTTTCGCGCAGGCACAGTCACTTCACCAGCCTCGGCAGGCTCAGTGAGAGTAACGCGACCAACCAACTCAACCTCAAGATCTGTGCCTGTTAACGATAGCTGTCCATCCTCAACAACGATTAGAATATTAGACAACACAGGCAGAGTCTGCCGACGCTCAACAACACCAGCAACCAAGGTTAGTGGTTTGATTAAGTCTTCCCGCGAAATAGCAAATCTCATAGTGTTAACCTCAAATCCTCAGCTTCAATCAAATTCGGTTTATTAAACGACAGCACACATCAAGTGCTCAATAGTCGCAACAGGTTTTTATAGTCTTCGCGGATATCCGCATTGGTTTCTTTCAACTCAACAACTTTTCGGCAGGCATGCAGCACCGTCGTATGATCGCGCCCACCAAAGGCGTCACCAATCTCAGGTAAACTATGGCTGGTTAGCTCTTTTGCCAGCGCCATCGCCACCTGCCTGGGTCGAGCCACAGAACGTGTACGCCGCTTAGAAAGCAGATCCGCCATTTTAATGTTGTAATACTCTGCTGTAGTACGCTGAATATTGCTAATACTAATCTGCCGATCATGTAGTGCTAATAGATCCTTCAGCGACTCACGCACAAACTCGGTATCAATTTCCTTCCCTGTGAAGTGAGCACTTGCTATCACTCTTTTAAGCGCACCTTCTAGCTCTCTTACATTTGAGCGAATTTTTTGCGCAATAAAAAAAGCTGTATCACTGGGCAGTACGATCTTGGACTGCTCAGCTTTTTTCATCAAAATAGCAACGCGGGTTTCTAGTTCCGGCGGTTCTACAGCTACAGTTAACCCCCAACCAAAACGGGATTTTAAACGCTCTTCAAGTCCGTCAATTTCCTTCGGGTACCGATCACAGGTCAGAATCATTTGCTGCCCACCCTCAAGCAAAGCATTAAAGGTGTGGAAAAATTCCTCCTGAGACCGATCCTTACCAGCAAAGAACTGTATATCATCAATCAATAACGCATCCACCGAGCGATAGAAGTTTTTAAATTCATTGATGGTGTTACTTTGAAAGGCTTTCACCATATCAGCTACAAACCGTTCCGAATGAAGATAAACCACCTTAGCATCGGGCTTTTGTTTAAGGAGTAAATTACCCGCCGCATGCATTAAGTGCGTTTTACCCAAACCACTGCCACCATAAATAAATAGTGGGTTATAAGCATCGCCTGGATTGTCGGCAACCTGCAACGCGGCAGCTCGAGCTAGCTGGTTAGATTTACCTTCAACAAAAGAATCAAATGTGAAGTTCGCGTTAAGGTCATTGCGTAGTTGTCGGGTCGATAATTTTTTATCGTCGTTAGCTGATTGACTCGCTGTCTTTTTAGGCGCTGGATCTTGATACGTGTGCTTCGCAACACCGGCAGTAGGTTTTGGTTTCTGTGCTTCTGAAGCCTTAACAGGCTGTTCTTGTGATACTCTCTTGCTACCAATAACTAACTCTACCTGCTCAACCCCGTCAGCCTGCGGGTCAGCAATAACAATTTCATTGATACGGGATAAATAGCGCTGAGCGACCCAATCTTTCACAAATCGATTCGGTGCTAGCAATCGAAGAGTGTTGCCGTTTTGATCAACTTGCAGTGGTCGAATCCAGGTATTGAACTGCTGAGCGGGCAGCTCCTGCTGCAGGCAATCAATACAGTTAGTCCAAAGGGTGTTTGACACTTAGTTTTATTCTCATTATTTAAGCTGGGTGGGACAGGTCATTCGAACCAGCCATTCTAACCCTTTAATTAAAAGTTATCCACAGGCTATTTTTGTTGTTTTTTATAGATCTCTTTTAGTTTCAATTAGTTACCATTTTACAAAACTATTAAACCGTAAAATTTTTACAGCTTCTCACCTTTTACAGAAGTGGCTCGTAATTTAAGCGGTACAAAAACAAACACCATAAATAGCTATTTTTTTATAGCTTGGCACTACATATTGATATTCTATTCAAAGCCACCAATTAACAACCCAAATTCCTGCTAAGTTATTGAATATTTATCAAAAATAATTGCAGGTTTAGCCTAAATTCACTAGAATCCCCGCTCTTGAATTTTCATCCGATTTTAAGGGTGCCTTTTAAAAGCAACTTTTTATTGGGTCATCTGTAGTCTGAACAAAGTGTGAGTTTTTAAAATGAAAAGAACATTCCAACCCAGCAAAATCAAACGTGCACGCGCTCACGGTTTCCGTGCCAGAATGGCCACTAAAAACGGTCGCTTAGTTATTAAGCGTCGTCGTGCTAAAGGCCGTCTGCGTTTAACTGCCTAACCTTTATAAAAGCCTCGGCATTAAATAGCTTACCTCTGACGGGCAGCACCGTCTTCTACGCATGACTGATTGTCGCTTTACCCGCGAACAACGTCTGCTTAATGCAGCCGATTTTCAGCGGGTTTTTGACAAGACCAAACTTAAAGTTTCTACGCGTGAACTACTTATTCTTGGTGCTGCCAACGATTTAGGCCATTCCAGAATCGGTTTTATTATCGCCAAAAAAAATATTCGTACGGCGGTACATCGCAACCGAATCAAACGCATTATCCGCAATTTTTTCCGCGTTCACTGCAGTGAGTTTGATACTGCAGATCTGATTATTATGGCCCGCAGGGGGCTAGACCAGCGGTCAAACAGCGAAATAAATCGCATATTTTCAGACCTATGGTACAAGCTTGTCAGGCAATCCAGCTCCCGGCAGTCATAACATGCGCAAACTTTTTATTACCCTTATCAAAGTCTACGGCTATCTTATCAGTCCGTTATTGGGTAATAATTGCCGCTTTTATCCATCTTGCTCCTGTTATGCTGAAACAGCCATTGAACGTTTTGGCGTAATAAAAGGCAGCTGGTTGGCTATTAAACGCATCAGTAAGTGTCATCCTTGGCATGAGGGCGGCATGGATCTGGTTCCATCATCTGAAAATAAGCAACAGTAAATACCCATGGACAAACAACGTTTAATCCTTTTCTCCCTAATAGCCGTCATTGGTTATTTGCTCATTCTTGCCTGGAACGATGATTACGGCCAACCGCCTGAAGAACAGTTGGTTACTCAAAATCAACAACTGTCTACAGGTGATGCTTTCACCAATACCAGTCTACCCTCTGCTAACAATGCAGAAAAAGTAGCGAATTCAGATTTACCAAGCGCTACACCAGCCGCCGGTAATGCTGTTACTGACCAACCATCCGTCCAAGCGAAGCCTTCGCAACAGTTGATTAATGTTGAAACCGACGTTTTCAAAATCAGCATTAACCCTCGCGGCGGTGACGTTGTTTATGCTGCATTAAAAGACTACCCTCGGGTTATCGATAAACCTGACGCCCCTTTCGCACTTCTACAAAACAATGGCGCACGCGTTTATGTGGCACAAAGTGGCCTCATTGGTGCTAACGGCCCAGATGCTTCAGCAACGGGTCGCCCAATATATTCAGCGTCTCAAAGCAACTTTAAAATGCTTGAAGGTGAAGACACTCTTCAGGTTGATCTACAGCTGAATGAAAATGGCGTAGTCATCACAAAGCGTTATACCTTTACACGTGGCAACTATCTAATCGATGTTGATTACCTGATCAACAACCAGTCTTCCCAAAACTGGCAGGGTAACTTCTTTGCCCAGTTGAAACGCGACAACAGCGCAGACCCCAGCCAAACCACCAGCATGGGTATGGCATCATTTCTGGGTGCAGCAACGCAAACTGTTGAAGACAACTATGTAAAAGTTGATTTTGATGATATCGCCGATGAGCCTTTCAAAGAAAAGAACACAGGCGGCTGGGTTGCGATTTTACAGCACTATTTTGTAAGTGTTTGGGTGCCTAATAAGGACCAACAACACCTGTACGAAGTGCGCAAAAACTCACAGGGCGAAAACATTGCCGGCCTGGTTAGCCCAGCCACTATTGTACCCCCTGGCCAGCAGGTCACCGTTGGTGCACAACTATACGCTGGCCCAAAAATTCAGGATCGCCTGGAACAAATTTCCCCAAGCCTGGAATTAACCATCGACTACGGCTTCCTGTTCTTTATCGGTCAGCCTCTGTTCTGGTTACTGAGCTTTTTCCACAGCTTCCTGGGCAACTGGGGTTGGGCAATTATCTTCACCACACTGGTGATAAAGTTGGCCTTCTTCCACCTGTCTGCGACCAGCTACAAATCCATGGCGAATATGCGCCGTGTTGGTCCAGAAATGGCTCGCATAAAAGAGCAGCATGGTTCTGATCGTCAGAAGATGTCTGCAGCCATGATGGAGTTGTACAAAAAAGAAAAGATCAACCCACTGGGTGGTTGCTTACCGATTCTGGTACAGATGCCGGTATTCATCGCTCTGTATTGGGTACTGATGGAAAGTGTCGAACTACGCCAAGCACCCTTTATGTTCTGGATTGAGGATTTGGCCGTTAAGGATCCACTGTTCATCCTGCCAATTTTGATGGGTGTTACCATGTACGGCCAACAACTGTTGAACCCAACACCTCCTGATCCCACACAGGCCAAAGTGATGAAGATGTTGCCGATCATGTTCACCTTCTTCTTCCTGTGGTTCCCATCCGGTCTGGTACTGTACTGGGTAGCGAACAACATCCTGTCGATTGCCCAACAGTGGGTTATCACCAGAAAGATTGAAAAAGCGGCAAAGAACAAGACGCTCAAGTAAATCGACAAGAAAACAAAAAAGCCCCTTTTTAAGGGGCTTTTTTTTATACCAATAATTAGAATAGGTCAGTAAGTCTCAAGCCTGGCCTACATAAACAAAGCATGCACTGAAACTATGACACTAACCTCCTCCGACAAAGACACCATCGTTGCGCAAGCCACCCCTCCTGGTCGTGGTGGTGTTGGTGTTATTCGCGTGTCAGGCCCGAAGGTACCGGAAATTGCGCAGTCGCTTTTAAAGCAAACGCCCGCAGCGCGCCAAGTATGTTTCAGCGCTTTTTATGCCAACAATGATTCAGTAATCGATCAGGGGGTTGCCCTGCTCTTTACGGCCCCCGCCTCCTTTACCGGTGAGCATGTATTGGAATTACAGGGCCATGGCGGGCAGGTGGTCATGGATTTACTACTCAAGGAAATTATCAAGCTGGGTGCCAGACAGGCTCGCCCCGGTGAATTTTCAGAGCGCGCTTTTCTAAATAACAAAATCGATTTAACCCAGGCTGAAGCGATTGCCGACCTAATCGATTCCAGCTCAGAACAGGCTGCAAGGAACGCCGTTAAATCCCTACAGGGTGAATTCTCAAAACGCATTCACGACCTGGTTGAAGCCCTCATTATGCTGCGCATGTATGTGGAAGCCGCGATCGACTTCCCCGAAGAGGAAATTGATTTTCTGGCCGACAGCAAAGTCGGTTCAGATCTTGATGAAGTGATACAAAGGTTAGACAGGGTCTTGGTTGAAGCCCATCAAGGTGCCGCGCTTCAGGAAGGCATGAACGTGGTGATGGCCGGTTTGCCCAATGCCGGTAAATCCAGCCTGCTTAACCGCCTGTCCGGTAAAGACAGCGCCATCGTCACCAACATTCCCGGCACCACCCGTGATGTGCTCAGGGAGCATATTCACATTGATGGCATGCCATTACATATTATTGATACAGCAGGCCTGCGTGACAGCCCCGACGAGATCGAGCAGGAAGGTATTCGCCGCGCCTGGTCAGAAATTAAAAAGGCCGACCGTATCCTGTTAGTCGTTGACGCCAGCAACGTCAAAGAAACACACCCACACGACATCTGGCCCGACTTTGTTGACCTCCTCGAAGGCCTCGGCAATATCACCGTCATTCAAAACAAGTGTGACCTGCTGAATGTTGAGCCAGCATTTATAAAGGCTGAAGGTGATCAGCCCTGCCCGATTATTCGCCTATCCGCCAAGCAGGGTGAAGGCATCGACCTGCTCACTAACCACCTGAAAGACTGCATGGGTTACCAGGCAGGCTCCGAAGGTAACTTCAGCGCCCGCAGGCGCCATCTGGACGCACTGGAGCGCGCTCAAACATTCCTTGAGACAGGCCAACGACAATTACAGGCTGCGCAGGCCGGAGAGCTATTAGCAGAAGACCTGAGACAGGCGCAACAGTGCCTATCTGAGATTACCGGTGAGTTTAGTAGTGATGATTTGCTGGGCAGGATCTTTTCTAGTTTTTGTATTGGGAAGTAAACCGGTAAAGTTCTTTATTCCGACTTTGCTACGTGCTTCTTTTTTTCGTTCCTTTCCATACGACCTTCTTTCATAAGTAAGCCGAGCAAACTGTAACTAAGGTAATCTTTCGAACCGCCACCATAATCGGATTGAAGCCCAAGATATTTAGCCGCATCTGAGTTTTTTATCCCTTCAGGGTTCGCTTTAGCCAGCTCCATGACAGCTGACTTTAAAATATCTAACCCCATTTGAGCTTTTTCATAGCAACCTTCGGGTATATTTACCCTAACACTTTTCGGTATTTTATTAGGGTTTGGTTTAATCTTATTTGTAAGCAGTCCACCGTTAGAACGAACACCGAGCGCAGCGATCAACTCAGCTTCAATTTTTAAAGCTTGTTCCTCTGTTAAATTATCCGTTATTACCGTGTGTAAAACAGAGTAGCCAGAATCAATAATTTCTCTAACCAAGCAACCTTTTTCAGAATCATCTATTTTTGATTGGTGTTCCCACGCACGGTTACCCGTGCCTTTTCCAATATAAAAAGGTTTTGCTATTTTCTCTCTCGGATCCTTTAAGGCATATACATAAAATGGGTTTCGAGGCATAAATATCCTTAATTATTAATATTCAGAAAATATTTTTTAGCTATTAAGCCCTTAATAGTCTTTGTCTCAATTTCCGAATCTCATCCTTACAAAGTAAATAATCGGCCCTTCCTTCTTCCAAAATACTCTTTTTCTCCAAGAAGCTTTAAAAATAATTAACTTTTTTCTCTGTGGATAAACTGAACATAACCACCTGTAGAAAATCGCCTGAAATCTGTGGATAAAATCACCTGTGCACAAGTCACACTTTCTTACACAAGTTACGATCAACTTACGGTTAGTTAAATGACAATTTAATCACAGCTTTTTAAAGCGTCTAAACTTCTGTAATCAAAAGTAATAATAGGTTTATCCACAAAAAAGCGGTTTACTAGTAGTAACAGTAATAAACATCTTTTATATATAAAAAACTTAATATAATTATTACTGCCCTTCTGACCTTGAAGAGACTTTTTGTCAGCTTTTCTTTTGGGGTTGAATCATTATACTGGGCTCCCTATTCATAAGACGGCTATTAAGCCTTGGTGACAGTGGTGGATTACCCCCAAAGTTTTGATGTGATTGTTGTGGGTGGTGGCCATGCCGGTACGGAAGCGGCATTAGCCGCTGCACGTATGGGCTCAAAAACCCTGCTATTAACCCATAATGTTGATACGCTGGGGCAAATGTCCTGTAACCCGGCGATTGGTGGCATTGGTAAAAGCCATTTAGTAAAGGAAATTGATGCGCTGGGTGGTGCCATGGCTTTGGCAACTGACTTGGCGGGCATTCAATTTCGTACCTTAAATTCCCGAAAAGGCCCTGCCGTTCGTGCGACTCGAGCCCAGACTGATCGCGCGCTCTATAAAGCCGCTATTCGAGAAACGCTGGAAAATCAGCAAAACCTGTCCATATTTCAGCAATCTGTTGATGACCTGATTATTACCGATAACCGTGTAACGGGTGCTGTGACCCAAATGGGCTTACGCTTCTTTGCACCAACGGTGGTGTTAGCAACCGGTACCTTCCTGGGTGGTGTTATTCACATTGGTTTGGAAAACCACAGCGGTGGCCGCGCCGGTGATCAGCCGTCGATTGCATTAGCAAAACGTCTGCGTGAGTTACCTTTCCGTGTTGAACGTCTAAAAACCGGGACCCCACCACGCATTGATGCCCGAAGTGTTGATTTTTCGGTGATGCAGGAACAACCGGGAGATACGCCTTTACCGGTCATGTCTTTCATGGGCAGTCGTGAAATGCATCCACAGCAGGTCAGCTGTTTTATTACCCATACCAATGAGAAAACCCACGATATTATCCGTGCCGGTTTAGATCGCTCGCCGATGTACACGGGCGTGATTGATGGGGTTGGTCCCCGCTACTGTCCGTCGGTTGAAGACAAGGTACACCGTTATGCGGATAAAAATTCGCACCAGATTTTTGTTGAGCCGGAAGGTTTAACGACTCACGAGCTCTACCCCAATGGAATTTCCACCAGCCTGCCCTTTGATGTGCAGCTAGAGTTGGTGCGCTCGATTCAAGGTTTTGAAAACGCGCACATTACCCGCCCGGGTTATGCCATCGAGTATGATTTCTTCAACCCGCAGGATTTAAAACATACCTTGGAAACCAAGTTTATCGACGGGCTGTTTTTTGCGGGCCAGATTAATGGCACCACGGGTTATGAAGAAGCGGGTGCGCAGGGTTTGCTGGCCGGTTTGAATGCATCGCTGCGAGCTCAGGGCAAAGAGGCCTGGCATCCGCGTCGCGATGAAGCCTATTTAGGTGTATTGGTGGATGACTTGATTACGTTGGGCACGCAAGAGCCCTATCGTATGTTCACCAGCCGTGCCGAATACCGCCTATTGCTGCGCCAGGATAATGCCGATTTGCGATTAACTGAAAAAGCACGTGAATTAGGATTGGTTGATGATGCGCGCTGGGCGCGTTTTAATGAAAAATGTGAGGCGGTAGCCAGTGAACAACAACGCCTTGCCGAAACCTGGGTACAGCCGGGTACGCCGGAAGCGCAGAAAATTGCAGACAAGTTGGGTTCGGAGTTGGCGCACGAATACAGTTTGATGGCCTTACTGAAACGACCTGAACTGGATTATTCCGATGTAAAAAATCTCAAGGGTGAAGGTTCCGACGATGAAGAAGTCGCCGAGCAGGTGGTGACCCAGGCGAAATACGAAGGCTATATCAATCGTCAGATGGATGAAATTGAGCGTCTGCGTCGCCATGAGATGACACGTTTGCCGGAGGGTTTTGTTTACGATGATATTCCCGGTCTATCCAACGAAGTAAAACAAAAGCTTAATGACTTGCGACCGGAAACGTTGGCTGCGGCATCCCGTATTCCTGGGGTCACGCCTGCGGCGGTGTCTTTGCTGTTAATTCAGTTAAAAAAGCGTGACGCGGTATTGGTGAAGACGGCCTGATGGGTGATCTTTCTGAGAAGTTAATCAAAGGCAGTCAGGCACTGGGCATTGAGCTGAGTGAACAACAGCAGAAACTATTGCTGAAATACGTGGGCCTGTTACAAAAATGGAATAAGGCCTATAACCTGACGGCAGTGCGTGAACCTTTGGCGATGGTGACTTACCATTTGCTGGATAGTTTAACCATGGTGGAGTATTTTCAGGGTGAACCACAATCAGTCATTGATGTGGGTACGGGCGCCGGTATTCCAGGTATTCCTTTAGCGATTATGTTTCCTAATAGTCATTTTACTTTGCTCGATAGTAACGGTAAGAAAACCCGTTTTATGCAGCAGGCTAAAATTGAGTTGGGGCTGAAAAACGTCGACGTAGTTAATTCGCGTGTGGAACTGTTTCGCCCCGAGGTTGGTTTTGACATTGTTGTCTCCAGAGCTTTTACGTCATTGCAGAGTTTTTCTGATATTACCCAACATCTTTGTGCCACCAGTGGTGTGTTCTACGCCATGAAGGGTAAATTTCCGCAACAGGAAATGGATGACATGGCGGACGAATTTAAAGTATTGGATATTCATAAATTACAGGTGCCTGGGCTTGATGATGAGCGGCACTTGGTGGTGTTTGAGCAGGTTGAGGCTTAATAGGAGTCAGTGTGAGAATCTTTGCTATTACCAATCAGAAAGGTGGTGTCGGTAAAACGACGACTACGGTAAATCTGGCTGCATCGCTGCATTCCATCAAACGCCGCGTATTAATGATTGATCTTGATCCACAGGGCAATGCCACCATGGGGAGTGGTGTGGATAAAAACGATCTGCAGAAATCTGTTTATGATGTACTGACTGGCTATTGTGATGTTAAAGCTGCCATCGTTAGTACCGAGCAAGCCGGTTATGATGTGTTGCCTGCTAATGGTGATTTAACCGCTGCGGAAGTTGAGTTGTTGACGTTGGATAATAAAGAATTCCGCTTACGCGATGCGCTTAAACAGGTCGCTGAAGATTACGATTATATTATTATTGATTGTCCGCCTTCGTTGAGTATGTTGACGGTGAATGGTTTGGTGGCTGCTGATAGTGTCATTATACCTATGCAGTGCGAATATTATGCGCTGGAAGGTTTATCGGCGTTGATGAACACCATTACCGGCATTACGCAGGGCCCTAATCCCGGACTGAAAATCGAAGGCTTGCTACGCACCATGTATGACCCGCGTAATAGTCTGACACGCGATGTTTCAAGTCAGCTTATTCAACATTTTGGTGATCGTGTTTATGATACCGTGATTCCTAGAAATGTTAGGTTAGCCGAGGCGCCAAGTTTTGGGTTACCAGCGTTGGTGTACGATAAGCGGTCACGTGGTGCGATGTCCTATTTAGCATTGGCTGGTGAAGTATTGAGAAAGTCACAGAAAGCGGCGCGAGCCAGTTAACGAATAATCTGAATTAATTTTACGAGCGAGATACATCATGGCAGCGCAAAAACGAGGTTTGGGACGAGGATTGGATGCCCTGTTGGGAAATCTGGAGTCCAAAGGTTCTGATGCGGCAGCCTCCGAAGACGGAAAATTGGTACAGCTGCCGGTTGAGCTGGTTGTACGAGGCAAATACCAGCCACGCCGTGAAATGGATCCGACTCCGTTACAGGAGCTAGCTGACTCGATTAAAGCGCAGGGTGTCATGCAGCCTATTGTGGTGCGTGCCATTGATGATAAACGCTATGAAATTATTGCCGGTGAGCGGCGCTGGCGTGCAACCCAGTTAGCGGGATTAGCTGATATTCCTGCGATTGTAAAAAATGTTTCCGATGAAAGCGCTGTTGCCATGGCGCTGATTGAAAACATCCAACGTGAAAACCTGAACTCCATTGATGAAGCTGCTGCACTTCATCGCCTGCAGGAGGAGTTTGGTTTAACTCAGCAACAAACTGCCGATGCCGTCGGTAAATCCCGTGCTGCGGTAGCGAACTTAATTCGTCTGTTGGCTCTCAATGATGATGTTAAAGTGTTATTAAGTGAGAAGGCTTTGGATATGGGCCATGCTCGAGCGCTACTGGCGCTGGAAGATGGTGATCAATCATTAGCGGCTAAAATGGTAGTATCAAAGCAGTTATCAGTTCGTCAAACAGAAGCGCTGGTGCGTAAAATTCTGGCAGCTGAAGAGCAGGAAAAAGTCACCCCTAAAATTGATCCTGACATTAAACATTTGGAGCATAAACTTAGTGAGCAGCTGGGCTCTTCTGTAACCATTCAACATGGTGCAAAAGGCAAAGGAAAACTGGTCATTAGTTATGGTTCTACCCAGGAGCTGGACGGCATTCTTTCCCATATAAAATGACTAGCTGGGATTAGTATTTTAAATAACCATATTAGTAAGTCTTATCCATGTTTAAGTCCTTGTGATAACAGTGGTTTTTATAAAAAATTAAACCCTGATGTTAATCTTCAAAATCCCTTGTTCACTGCACAAATTGAAGTCTTTTTAGTGCCCAAAGAAAGCTTGCCCGGGTATCCCTTTTTCTATATACTTCGCGACCAGTTTAAGGGTGGTTTTTCTGGTTGATTTCTTTAGATAAAAAAAGCCTGTTTATGGCTGGGAATGACGCCAAAATGACTGATAGACGAAAAGCAAACTTTTCCCCTTCATCGATCTACTGGGTACCCCTTTTACAGTTTGGGGTCACACTGCTGTTAAGTGCAGTGTTGTTGGTGATAGGTATCCCGCATGCGGTTTCGGCGTTGTTGGGTGGTTTGATTTGTCTGGTGGGTAACGCCGTATTTATATGGCGTTTTTTTAAGCGTGGAAACTCGCATTCAGCTCGTGATTTGCTTCGAGATGCATATCAGGGCGCGTTTTCCAAAATGCTACTCACAACCTTACTGTTCGTCATTGTGCTTGTGGCCTTTGAGGAACTAAAGATTTTACTGTTGTTTGTTGGATTTATTGCGGCCCAAGCCGTTAACTGGATTTCACCGCTGCTAATGAAGCGGAAAATTTATAAATGAAATCCGACAAGCCAAATAGCTAGTAAACGTTATTGATAACTAACGAAGAAATAGAAGAATGGCAGCTGAAGAAGCGTTAACAACAAAAGGTTATATCACCCACCACCTGACCAACCTGACTTACGGTCAGCATCCTGATGGTCACTGGGGTTTTGCACATAGCGCCCAGGAAGCCGCTGAAATGGGTTTTTGGTCGTTTAATGTTGATACGTTGGGTTGGTCGATTTTTCTGGGTGCGCTGTTTTGCTGGTTGTTCTGGCTGGTGGCCCGCAAAGCAAGCTCTGACACCCCGAGCGGTCTGCAAAACTTCGTTGAGTCTATCGTTGAATTTGTTGACGGCAGTGTGAAGGATATTTTCCACAGCCGTAACCTCGTCATTGCCCCGCTGGCACTGACTATTTTTGTTTGGGTTTTCCTGATGAACTTCATGGATTTGATCCCGGTTGATTTGATCCCTGAGTTGGCAAAAATCATCAGTGGTGATCCGCACATCTTCATGAAGGTTGTTCCTACAACCGATCCAAATGCAACCCTGGGTATGGCGTTTGGTGTATTTATCCTGATTGTTTACTACAGCATTAAAATTAAAGGTTTAGGTGGTTTCCTGGGTGAATTAACCCTGCACCCCTTTGGTAAATGGATGCTGCCGTTCAACCTGTTCCTGGAAGGCGTTAACCTGATCTCCAAGCCTGTTTCTCTCGGTTTGCGACTGTTCGGTAATATGTACGCTGGTGAAATGATCTTCATTCTGATTGCCCTGATGTACAGCGGTGGTTTGATTGTTGGTGCTGCGGGTGGTGTTCTGCAGTGGGCATGGGCGGTATTCCATATTCTGATTATTACCCTGCAAGCCTTTATTTTTATGGTGTTGACTATCGTGTACCTGAGCATGGCTCACGAGTCTTCACACTAAAAAGCGTTTTACAAGAAATAAACTTTTAAACATTAACTGTTAATAAAAACTGGAGTAAAAATGGAAATCGCATCTGCAATACTGTATTTGGCTGGTGGTATTTTGATGGGTTTGGCTGCACTGGGCGCCTCTGTTGGTATTGGTGTTCTGGGCGGTAAATTCCTGGAAGGCGCTGCGCGTCAACCAGAAATGATTCCAATGCTGCGTACCCAGCTGTTCATCGTTATGGGTCTGGTTGATGCGGTACCTATGATCGGTGTTGGTATCTCCCTGTACATCCTGTTTGCTGTTGTTTAAGACTCAATTTACAGATTCTTGAAACTAAGCAAAAAGTCCGAGGTGCAGCGTGAATATTAATGCAACCATGATAGGCCAAATGTTGACCTTTGTTGTCTTCGTTTGGTTCTGCATGAAGTTTGTCTGGCCGCCGATTACGAGCGCGCTGGCTGAACGCAAAAAGAAAATTGCTGATGGCTTAAGCGCCGCTGATCGTGCCGAGCATGATCTGGAGCTTGCTCAAGCAAAAGCTGTTGAGCGTCTAGCAGAAGCTAAACAGCAAGGTGCTGAAATTATCGAGCAGGCAAACAAGCGCGCAGCCCAGCTGGTTGATGAAGCTAAAGAGCAGGCCCGTGAAGAAGGTGCTCGTTTAGTGGCAGCTGCTCAGGCAGAAATCGAACAGGATACAAACCGTGCACGTGAAGAGTTGCGTACACAGGTTGCAGCTGTTGCGATTGCTGGCGCTGAGAAAGTACTGGGTTCTACGGTAAATGCCGATGAACACAATGCCATGCTTGATAAGCTGGCGTCAGAGCTTTAGGCGAATAGGCCGCTTTAATAGGAATAAGTACCATGGCAGAAGTCAGCACAGTAGCACGTCCCTATGCCAAAGCAGCATTTGAGTACGCTCAGGAGAAAGGTGTTTTAACGCAGTGGTCAGATATGCTGGCGCAGGCATCCGCCGTCGCTAGCAATGAAAACATGAAAAGCGTTTTGGAAAACCCGTCATTAACAAGTGAGCAAAAGGCTCAGATTTTTGTTGATGTATGTGGCGCCGATCTGGGTAGTGATGCAAAGAATTTTGTATCTAACCTGGCTGAACATAAACGTTTAGCTGCACTACCTGTGATTACTGAGATGTTTGAAGAGCTCAAGGCTGCAAAAGATCAGGCTGTAGACGTGATGGTCACCAGTGCGTTTGAGTTAACAGCAGAGCAACAAAACAAGCTGGCTGAAACGCTGAAAAACAAATGGCAGAAAGACGTTAGCATCGAAACAGAAGTGGATAACAGCCTGATTGGTGGTGTAATTATCCGTGCCGGCGATGTGGTAATCGACAGTTCAGTGCGTGGCAAGTTGGCCAAAGTTGCTGAAGCAGTCAATTCCTAACGATTAAATTGCAAAGAATTAATACAGGTTAAGAGGCATAACCATGCAACAACTGAACCCTGCAGAGATCAGCGAGATCATCAAGCAGCGCATTGAAAGCGCTGATGTGACCTCTGAAGCTCGCAATGAAGGCACTATCGTAAATGTATCCGATGGTGTAATTCGTATCCACGGTCTGGCCGACGTGATGTACGGGGAAATGATTGAGTTCCCTGGCGGCGTATACGGTATGGCACTTAACCTTGAGCGTGATTCGGTTGGTGCAATCGTATTGGGCGACTACATGGAGCTGTCTGAAGGCATGACCGCTCGTTGTACGGGTCGTATCCTTGAAGTACCGGTTGGCCCAGAGCTGGAAGGCCGTGTTGTTAACGCGTTGGGTATGCCTATTGATGGTCGTGGCCCGGTTAACGCTGCACTGACAGACGCTGTTGAGAAAGTTGCACCGGGTGTAATTGCTCGTAAGTCGGTTGACCAACCTGTCCAGATCGGTCTGAAAGTAATTGATACCATGGTACCCATCGGTCGTGGCCAGCGTGAGCTGATCATTGGTGACCGTCAGATTGGTAAAACGGCGGTAGCGATTGATGCCATCATTAACCAGAAAGGTACGGGTGTTAAGTGTATCTACGTAGCGGTTGGTCAGAAGGCCTCTTCTGTTGCAGCGGTTGTACGTAAACTGGAAGAGCACGGCGCAATGGGTCATACGACTGTTGTTGCGGCTAACGCATCTGATCCTGCATCCATGCAGTTTCTGGCACCATTTGCTGGCTGCTCTATGGGTGAATACTACCGTGACCGCGGTGAAGACGCGCTGATCATCTATGATGATCTGACTAAGCAAGCATGGGCTTACCGCCAAATCTCGCTGTTGCTGCGTCGTCCACCAGGTCGTGAAGCCTACCCAGGTGACGTATTCTACCTCCACTCTCGTCTGCTTGAGCGTGCTGCACGTGTAAACGAAGAGTACGTTGAAAACTTCACCAACGGTGAAGTGAAAGGTAAAACAGGTTCTCTGACTGCATTGCCAGTAATTGAAACTCAAGCGGGTGACGTATCTGCCTTTGTACCAACTAACGTAATTTCGATTACCGATGGTCAGATCTTCCTGGAAGCCGACATGTTTAACGCCGGCATTCGTCCAGCGATGAACGCGGGTGTATCGGTATCTCGTGTAGGTGGTTCTGCACAAAGCAAGATTGTTAAGAAACTGTCCGGTGGTATTCGTACCTCTTTGGCGCAGTATCGTGAATTGGCAGCATTCTCCCAGTTCGCGTCTGATCTAGACGAAGCGACCAAAGCTCAGCTGGATCATGGTGAGCGTGTAACGGAGCTGATGAAACAGAAGCAGTACTCACCACAAAACATCGCTGAGATGAGCCTGGTTGTTTACGCATCTAATGAAGGTTTCCTGAAAGACGTTGAAGTTGCGAAAATTGGTGACTTTGAAGATGCATTGCTAGCTTTCGCAAAAAGCGAAATCGGTGACCTGCTTGACTCAGTAGCTGAATCTGGTGACTGGAACAGCGACATTGAAGGTAAATTTAAAGCTTGTCTGGAAAAATTTGTTTCCACACAAACTTGGTAGACGCTAGCTAAATGGATAGACCCGGACTTCATTAAAGTTTCGGGTTTAACCTTTTCAGCGGTAAGTTAATTAAGAACGTTAATCGAAAAAATTGAGATAGCTCATGGCAGTCGGAAAAGAAATCCGTACTCAAATTTCGAGTATTAAAAGCACTCAGAAAATTACCAGCGCAATGCAGTTGGTAGCGGCAAGTAAGATGCGTAAAGCTCAGGACCGTATGGAGTTGGGCCGCCCTTATGCCGAACGTATTCGTCAGGTGGTTGGTCACTTGGCCAATGCAACTTCTGAGTTCCGTCACCAGTATCTTGAAGCTCGAGATATTAAACGCGTTGGTTTTATTATTGTTTCTACTGATCGCGGTCTGTGCGGTGGTTTGAATATTAACCTGTTCAAAACGGCACTGAAGGCAGCTAAGGAATATAACGATCAAGGTGTTGAGGTTGATCTGTGCCTGATTGGTGCAAAAGCAGCAAGCTTCTTCAAGAGCGTCGGCGGTAACGTGGTTGCTGCAAAATCTAACCTGGGTGATGACTTTAGCGCTAATGACCTGATTGGTACCGTTAAGGTTATGTTGGATGCCTTTGATGAGGGCACCATTGATCACCTGGCAGTTGTTTATAACGAGTTTGTAAACACCATGACTCAGCAACCAACGGTTCAGCAGTTGTTGCCGTTGAAGCCAGAAGAAAACGATGAGATGTCCAGCCATTGGGACTATATCTACGAGCCTGATGATGCAACGTTGCTGGAAGGTCTGTTGACACGTTTTATCGAGTCACAAGTTTATCAGGGTGTTGTTGAAAACAATGCCTGTGAGCAAGCAGCACGTATGATCGCGATGAAGAGCGCGACCGATAATGCGGGCGATATGATTGATGGCTTGCAATTGATTTATAACAAAGCTCGTCAGGCTGCGATTACGCAGGAACTGTCTGAGATTGTTAGTGGTGCGGCAGCTGTATAAGCCCGTTGCCAGAATAGAATTTTAACACTTTGAATTTTCAAGCTTAGGCTTAAAGAGGAACCGGAAATGAGTAGCGGACGTATCGTACAGATCATCGGTGCTGTTATCGACGTGGAATTCCCACGTGACAGCCTGCCCAAGATTTACGACGCTTTAAAGGTCACTGAAAAAGATTTGACCCTGGAAGTGCAACAACAGCTAGGTGACGGCGTAGTTCGTGCCATTGCGATGGGTTCATCGGAAGGTGTAAGCCGTGGTTTAGAAGTTGCCAACACGGGCGCACCGGTTTCTGTACCTGTTGGTGAAGAAACGCTGGGCCGCATCATGGACGTTCTGGGTAACCCAATTGATGAGTGTGGTGAAATCGGCGAACAGGAAAGAATGCCTATTCACCGTAAAGCACCTTCTTATGAAGAACTGGCTGCCTCTGAAGAGCTGCTGGAAACCGGTATTAAAGTTATCGACTTGGTTTGCCCATTCGCTAAGGGTGGTAAAGTTGGTCTGTTCGGTGGTGCGGGTGTAGGTAAAACCGTAAACATGATGGAGTTGATTAACAACATCGCTACTGAGCACTCTGGTCTGTCTGTATTCGCCGGTGTTGGTGAGCGTACTCGTGAGGGGAACGACTTTTACCACGAGATGCAGGAAGCTGGCGTTGTAAACGTTGAGAACTTCAAAGAGTCTAAAGTGGCCATGGTTTACGGTCAGATGAATGAGCCCCCCGGAAACCGTCTGCGTGTAGCACTGACTGGTTTGACCATGGCTGAAAAATTCCGTGATGATGGTAAAGACGTACTGTTGTTCGTTGATAACATCTACCGTTACACACTGGCTGGTACTGAGGTATCTGCACTGTTGGGCCGTATGCCTTCTGCGGTAGGTTACCAGCCAACACTGGCTGAAGAGATGGGTGTACTTCAGGAACGTATTACGTCAACCAAGACCGGTTCGATTACATCGATTCAGGCGGTATACGTACCTGCGGATGACTTGACCGATCCATCGCCAGCAACGACGTTTGCTCACTTGGATTCAACCGTTGTACTGTCTCGTGATATTGCTTCTAAAGGTATTTACCCAGCGGTAGATCCACTGGATTCTACTTCACGTCAGCTGGACCCACTGATCATCGGTACCGAGCACTATGAAGTAGCTCGTGGTGTTCAGGGTGTACTGCAGCGTTATAAAGAGCTGAAGGACATTATCGCGATTCTGGGTATGGACGAGCTGTCTGAAGAAGATAAAAACACCGTTGCTCGTGCACGTAAGATTGAACGTTTCCTTTCACAACCATTTACGGTTGCGGAAGTATTCACCGGCGCACCAGGCAAATACGTTTCTTTGAAAGATACTATCCGTGGCTTTAAAGGCATTCTGAATGGTGAATACGATCACCTGCCAGAGCAGGCTTTCTACATGGTTGGTAGCATCGAAGAAGCTGTCGAAAACGCGAATAAGTAATATAAACTCAAAGGTTTAGGCTATGGCTATGACGGTCCACTGTGACATCGTTAGCGCAGAAGAAAAGATTTTTTCTGGCCTGGTAGAAATGGTAATTGTAGCGGGTGCATTGGGTGATCTGGGTATTACACCTGGTCATACACCACTACTAACCGAATTGAAGCCCGGCCCGATTCGTCTGATTCTCCAGAACGGTGAAGAAGAAATCTTTTATGCTTCCGGCGGTTTTGTGGAAGTACAGCCTCACCTCGTGAGCGTACTTTCAGATACAGCTTTACGTGCTGATGATGTGAATGAAGCGGCAGCTCTGGAAGCCAAGAAGTTGGCTGAGCAGGCAATGTCTGAACAGAATTCCGAAATTGATCACGCGATGGCCTCTATTCAGTTGGCCGAAGCGGTTGCTCAGTTGAGAACGCTGAACAGCATTCGTAAAAAAATGGGCAAATAAAGCTACCGGCTTTGATGTTCGAATAAAGGCAGCCATGGGCTGCCTTTTTTTATGGCAATTCAGGCTATGTGGTTAATACTAATGTAGCTAAAGCCCAATTAAGTGATGGGTTTGTTTTCGTTTGGAGTTAGTCACCTATGAAGTTACAGGTTGTTATTCTGGCCGCAGGTCAGGGCACGCGCATGAAGTCGAAATTACCAAAGGTTTTGCACCCGTTGGCTGGTAAACCGTTTCTGGAGTATGTTGTTGATAATGCGTTAGCTCTAAATGCCCATAATACGCATGTTGTTGTGGGTCATGGTGCCGAGGTTGTAAAAAAGCATTTAGATCATTATTCGGTCGACTGGGTAGAGCAGACAGAGCAGTTAGGCACAGGACATGCGGTTGCTCAGGCACTACCAGCCATCGAGGATGATAGTGTTGTGTTGGTACTCTATGGTGATGTCCCCCTAACCTCCAAGGAAACGCTTGAAGAGCTGCTGGGACAGGTGAGTGCTAATAGTTTGGCACTGTTAACGGTTAACCTGTCTAATCCAACGGGCTATGGCCGTATCGTCCGTGATGAAAAGGGTTGTGTGCAGGCGATTGTTGAAGAGAAGGATGCTAGTGATGAGCAGCGCAAGATATCTGAAGGTAATACGGGGATTCTGGCGGTTTCTGGTGCCAAGTTAAAAGAATGGTTGCCGAAGCTCTCCTCTGACAACGCACAGGGTGAATATTACCTGACGGATACCATTGCGATGGCAGCTGCCGATGGTATGGAAGTGGTTGCTGTTTCAGCTAAAACCGAAGAAGAAGTTCAGGGTATTAATAGTCGACAGCAGCAGGCAGCCTTAGAGCGTTGGTTCCAGCTACAACAAGCCAATGCGTTAATGGTTGCTGGTGCTACTTTAGCTGATCCGGCTCGTGTTGATATTCGTGGCAAAGTGAGCACGGGGCAGGATGTGTTTATTGATGTGAATGCTGTATTTGAGGGTGATGTTCTATTGGGCAACGATGTGAAAATAGGCCCTAATGTCCAGATCATCAATTCATCAATTGGTGATGGCGTCACTATTCATGCGAACAGTGTGATAGAGAATGCTGAAATTTCAGCTGATTGCCAGATTGGCCCCTATGCACGTCTGCGTCCCGGTACTCGGTTGGCTGAAAATGCTAAAATCGGCAACTTTGTTGAAATCAAACAAGCGGATATCGGCCCTGGCAGTAAAGTTAATCATCTCAGCTATGTGGGGGATGCAAAGCTTGGTCGTGATGTTAATATCGGTGCGGGCACTATTACCTGTAACTATGATGGTGCAAATAAGCACCTAACCGATATTGGCGATGGTGTTTTTATTGGTTCTAATTCAGCGTTGGTGGCACCTATTAAAGTGGAAGCGGGAGCAACGGTGGGTGCTGGATCTACTCTTTCTGCCGATGTTGAAGCAGAAGCCTTAGTTGTTGCGCGCAGTAAAGCCCGTGTGATTCGCGACTGGAAACGGCCCGTTAAGAAACCGAAATAACAGAAGTAAAACTGCAGCTCAGAATTAATCGAAAGGAATAGCGTTTATGTGTGGCATTGTTGGTGGAATAGCAGCTCGTAATATTAGTGGTATTTTGCTTGAGGGCTTGCGTCGTCTTGAGTATCGCGGTTATGACTCTGCCGGTATGGCTGTGATGTCCAGTGATAACCAGATTCAGCGTCTGCGCCGCCAGGGCAAAGTGCAGGAGTTAGGTGATGCGGTGGATGCGGCGAAGCCAAAAGGTGGCTTGGGTATTGCGCATACCCGCTGGGCCACACACGGTGTGCCGAGTGAAGCGAATGCCCATCCACACATGTCAAAAGAACACATCGCCATTGTGCATAACGGTATTATCGAAAACCACGATGAGCTGCGTGAAGAGTTAACTGCGCTGGGCTATGAGTTCACCTCGCAGACTGATACTGAGGTGGTGGTGCATCTGATTGAACACTACAGCCAAAGTGAAACGACATTACTTGCCGCCGTGCGCAAAGCGGTCGCTCGCTTGGATGGCGCATTTGCTTTGGGTGTCATTGATACCAATACACCTGACCGGTTGATTGCTGCTCGCTCGGGTAGCCCGCTAGTGATTGGTGTGGGTATTGATGAAAACTTTATCAGCTCTGATCAGCTGGCACTGTTGCAGGTAACTGACCGCTTTATGTTTCTTGAGGAAGGTGATTTTGCCGAACTAACTCTGGAAGGTGTTGAGGTTACGGATCTTGCTGGTAATCCAGTTAATCGAGAGGTGACGCGTTTCGAGCATCAGTTCGATGCTACGGATAAGGGTGAATACCGACACTACATGCTGAAGGAGATTTTTGAGCAGCCGGATGTTGTTGCGGCAACCTTGACGGGCCGAATCAGTAAAACACAGGTGTTGGAGCAGGTACTTGGTACACAGGCCAAGGAAATTCTTGATCAGGTTAAAGCGGTGCAGATTATTGCCTGTGGTACCAGCTATCATGCTGGTCTGGTGACACAATACTGGATTGAAGAGCTGGCGGGTATCCCCTGTCGTGTCGAAGTGGCTAGCGAGTATCGTTACCGTAAAGTTGTAGTGCAACCAGGCACGTTGTTTGTGACTATTTCTCAATCCGGTGAAACAGCAGATACCCTTGCTGCCCTGCGAATGGCCAAAGAGTCTGGTTATTTAGCATCACTGGCCATTTGTAATGTTGGTACAAGTACTTTGGTCCGTGAATCTGATCTGGTGATGCTGACTCACGCGGGTCCGGAAATTGGTGTGGCGTCCACTAAAGCTTTTACTACTCAGCTAGTAGCACTGCTGCTGGTGACTCTTATGCTGGCACGTCGTTCAGGTTTAACAGCCGAACATGAAGAGCAGATTGTTACTGCTTTGCATGCATTACCAAAAGCACTGGAGCAGGTGTTGGAGCTGGATACTGAAATCCAGAAAACGTCGGAAGATTTTGCCGAGAAAAATCACGCCCTGTTCCTTGGTCGTGGTGCTCTGTATCCGGTGGCGATGGAGGGTGCGTTAAAGCTAAAGGAGATCTCCTATATTCACGCTGAAGCTTATCCGGCCGGAGAGTTAAAACATGGCCCGTTGGCATTGGTTGACCGTGAAATGCCGGTTATTACCGTAGCGCCTAATAACGAGATGCTGGATAAACTGAAATCGAATCTGCATGAAGTGAAAGCGCGTGGTGGCGTGTTGTATGTTTATGCGGATGTAGAGGCTTCTGTTGCCAGTGATGACAACACACGTGTAACAACACTGGCACCCGTAGAACGTATACTGGAGCCGATTGTTTATACCATTCCGTTACAGTTGCTGTCTTATCATGTTGCTGTATTAAAAGGCACCGATGTCGATCAGCCACGTAACCTGGCTAAATCGGTAACGGTGGAATAGTTTCAGGGCGTTAACCGTTACTGACGAAGAGCAGGAAGTACGAAATAAATTCCTGCTCGCGATCTTAGAAAGATGCTCTTAACGCTCCGCCAGCGCTAGTTTCACGCTTAGCAGTACAAATGCACCAGCTAGCGAGCGCTGCATGCCTTTTAAGCGCTGAGGGGAGTTTATAATAAACAGTCTAAAGCTATGGGAAAGTAAACCGTAGCCGATAAAAACCAGCAGTGTTAGCAGCATATAGCTAAAGCCGAGTTGCAGCATGTGAGTGACTGGTGATGTGGTTTGTGGCGGCACAAACTGCGGCAGAAAAGCGAAGAAAAAGATCGATATCTTGGGGTTCAGAGTGGTGACCAGGAAGGCTTTACTGGAAATGCTGACAGTACTGACCTGTTGTTCAGTGCTGTCAATTGCCAGTGTTCTGGAGGACTGCCAGCTGCTAAAGGCCAGGTAAAGCAAGTAGGCAATGCCGGCCCATTTTACCAATTCAAAGGCAACAGCGCTGGAGTTCAGCAGTGCTGCCAGCCCCAATACGCTGGCCAGTATGTGTGGCATGATGCCCAGCGTGCAGCTCAACGCCGCAACCATGCTGGCGCGAACGCCATACTTGATCCCGGTGGACAGGGTGTAGAGTGCGCTGGCGCCGGGCATCAATATCAGCACCAGTGAGGCAATTAAAAATTCAAAACTGGGCATTGTTTTGTCGAGAACATTTTTTAACTAGCTTTCATTAGAAGCTTGGTTTGGCAAGTAACTACTGGCCAGGTGAAATTTTCGCAGTAATCGGTTCAACTCCTGTCGTTCCTCTGCTGAATAGATGGATGACAATCGTTCTTCCTGGTCACGTAAAACCGTGGCCATAACCTCTTCAATCAGACACTTACCTGCGTCGGTCAGGGCAACAATGCGGCTGCGTTTGTCTGATTCATGCGTTTGCCGGGAAATAAAGCCCTGCTGCTCAAGATGGATTAGGATTTTGGTTAGGCCGCCTGAAGATAACAGGTTAGCTCTGCAGAGTTCTGAAGGCGTAAGTTTGTAGGGAGCCCCCATTTTTCGCAGGGTAGCGAGCGTATCGAATTCTGCGGGCGTAAGCCTGAGCTGCTCAATAATTTTGCGACTGCTGGACAGCATTAAATCACCGGCGCGAATCAGTCGCACCGCGGTTGCGCAGGCGTCCATATTATCCTGTGGCCAGTTTTGTCGGGAGTAGTTAATTAAGTCTTCAACGTTAAGTTTTTGTTCGGTCATAGTGTCTTGATGTTAAATATATATCTTGCAAGGAAGATAGTTGATCTATATATTGCGCTTTATCTTTCTGGAAAGCAACCTATTACGCTATCCGGAACATTATTTCGGCGTATTTTACGCGTGGATCGTTAAAAAGTACCGAGCAGAGACATCAGATTATGCAAAAACAATTGTTCCGGTTATTAGCTCCTTTACTTGCACTATACGGCTTACTGACCTCCCCTCTGCTACCGGCTGAGGAGACGGTACCGGGTGTGCCGGTGACAGTGACTACGCCGCAGCAAAAGGTAATTACCGAGTGGGATGAATATACCGGTCGTTTTGTCGCCTTTGAGCAGGTAGATATTCGCGCACAAGTGTCAGGCTATTTGCAGGATATTCATTTCAACGATGGTGAGCGGGTTGAGCAAGGTGATCTTCTATTCACTCTGGACCCTCGCCCCTTTGAAGCGGCTATTGCTGCAGCCAGAGCGGAACAGGAGCGCGCGCAAACCAATTTAACGCTGGCCAGACAAGAGCTGCAGCGTGCCAAGCGGTTGGTGGCACAAAAGGCCATGTCCCAGGAAGAGCTGGATGTGCGTAACGCCGCTATGAAAGCGCGTCAGGCAGACGCAGCGGCGGCACAAGCGGCCCTGCAGATAGCCGAGCTGGATTTGGAATACTCACGCATCAGTGCGCCCATCAGCGGACGAATTTCCAATAATACTATTGATATTGGCAACCTGATTCAGGCCGGTGGTGGCCAGGTATTAACCACCATTGTGAAGCAGCAGCCGGTATTTTTTGTGTTTGACCTGTCGGAAAGCAGTTATCTGAAATATAAGCGGCAGCGTAATGCGGTTGGTGACACGAACCTGGTTGATCAGAGCTGGACCGTGCAGGTGCGGTTGCTGGATGAGCAGGAATTTTTGCACAACGGCCAGGTGGATTTTGTCGATACCCGTTTTGACCAGAACACTGGCACCATTCGTTTACGGGCGCTATTTGAGAGCAATGCCAGCGGTCTGTTGTTACCGGGCAGTTTTGGGCGCGTACGCCTGCCGGCCGCGCAACCCGGCCCGGTATTGCTAATACCGGATGAAGCAGTGATGAGCGATATGGCGCAGAAAATCGTTATGGTGGTTGATCAGGACAACCTGGTACAGCCGCGCAAAGTTGAACTGGGGCCGCTGCACCAGGGTTTGCGGGTCATTCGTAGCGGCTTGCAACAGAGTGACCGCGTGATTACCAAGGGCCTGTTGCGGGTGCGTCCCGGCGTAAAAGTTGCCCCACAGCTGGCTGACAGCAGTGAGAACGCCTCATGAAGTTGTCACACTTTTTTATTGAACGGCCGATTTTTTCCGGCGTAATTTCAATTCTAATCATTATGGTTGGCTTCATTGCCTACCTCAGCTTGCCGGTGGCTCAGTACCCGGAGATTGCCCCGCCGAGTGTCAGTGTGTCCGCGAGTTATCCGGGTGCGACCGCTGAAATTGCCGCGCAAACGGTGGCAACACCGCTTGAAGAGCAAATTAACGGCGTGGAAGACATGCTCTACATGAAGTCGGAGAATACCGCCGATGGTAGCACTCGCCTGACGGTTACCTTTAAACAGGGCACCGATATTGATACCGCCCAGGTGCTGGTACAAAACCGGGTGGCGCTGGCCGAACCTTTCCTGCCCGAGGAAGTGCAGCGCCAGGGTGTTAACGTGCGCAAGAACTCTCCCGACCTGATGATGGTGATTCATATACTGTCTCCCGATGACAGTCGTGACACTCTCTATGTGTCCAACTATGCCAGAACTCAGATCATGGATCGGCTAGCGCGTATACCTGGGGTGGGGGAAGCACGGTTAGTGGCTGAGCGCGCCTATGCGATGCGTATCTGGATCGATCCTGAACGCGCCTATATTCTAGGGCTTACCGCCAATGATGTGCTTGAAGGCTTGCGGCAAAACAACGTTCAGATTGCCGCTGGGGTGATCAACCAGCAGCCGATAGTAAGTAAGGGTGGCTTTGAATACAGCGTGCAAACCCGGGGACGCCTGCTTACGGCGAATGAGTTCGAGCAGGTGATTGTTAAGCGTGGCGATGATGGCCGCCTGGTGCGTCTTAAGGATGTGGCACGGGTCGAGCTGGCGGCACGCGATTATAGTACTAACGGTTATCTGGACGATGCTGAGGCACTGCCAATTGTGATTTTCCAGCGCCCCGGCAGTAATGCACTGGACACTGCTACCGCTCTGCGGGCGGAAATGGATGATATTGCTCGAACCATGCCGCAGGGTATCGAATACCAAATCATTTACGACCCAACCCGGTTCATCAAGAAGTCGATTGAGGAAATCTACAAAACCATCCTCGAAGCCGTGGTGCTGGTGATTTTGGTGATCATGGTGTTCTTGCAGAACTGGCGTGCCGCAATTATTCCGGTGGTTGCCATTCCGGTGTCGCTGATTGGTACCTTTGCGGTGATGTCCGCATTAGGGGCCTCATTAAACAACCTCACCCTGTTTGGCATGGTGCTATCGATTGGCATTGTGGTGGATGATGCCATTGTGGTGGTGGAAAACATTGAACGTTATATTTCCGAAGGGATTAAACCGCGTGAAGCAGCTCACAAGACCATGTCTGAAGTGGGCGGCGCGTTGCTGGCAATGAGTCTGGTGCTGGTGGCGGTGTTTATTCCAACCGCCTTTATTAGCGGTGTATCGGGCGCTTTTTTTGGCCAGTTTGCCATGACTATTGCCACCGCTACGCTGATTTCGCTGCTGGTGTCCCTGACCTTGTCGCCGGCGCTGGGTGCGTTGTTGCTCAAACCCCATGTGCCCTATGATCAGCTCAGTGGCTGGAAGCGCAAGCTGGCTGCCCCCGGACATCTGTTCAACACTGGTTTTGACCGAGTAGCTGGTGCCTATGGCACGCTGACCAAGCGTGTAGTGCGTATGGTGTTGATGATGTTGCTGGTGTATGCGGGATTGATTGCGTTCACTGGCTGGCAGTTCAACCAGGTACCCACCGGTTTTATCCCCGAGCAGGACCAGGGTTACCTGATTAACGTCATTCAGTTGCCGCCTGGCGCCTCGCTGGAGCGCACCGATGCGGTGGTGCGTAAAGCATCGGACTTGCTGCGCAACATCGATGGCGTTGCCCACACGGTACAGTTTGTTGGGCTTGATGGTGCTACCTTTACCAATGCTTCCAATGCGGCGGTCATTTTTACGCCGCTGGATCCCTTTGAGGAGCGCGTTGCCAAGGACCTGCACTCCAGTAAAATTCGTGAGCAGGCGCAGCAGGTGCTGGGTAGCTTGCAGGAAGCTGTAGCGTTTTCGATCATGCCACCGGCGGTGCGCGGTATGGGTAATACTGGCGGCTGGAAGCTTTATCTGGAGGATCGCAGCGGCATGGGTATCAGCAACCTGGAGCAGGTGGCGCAAAATATTATTGCTCAGGCGAACCAGCAGAACGAGCTATCGAGGGTCTATACCTTTTTCAATACCAGTACCCCGCGCATTTTCGCCAACATTGATGAAACGCGTGCGGAAATGCTCAATGTGCCGGTACAGAACATCATCGATACGCTGGAAATTCAGCTGGGTTCACGTTATGTCAACGACTTCAATTTCCTGGGCCGCACCTACCGGGTGATGGCGCAGGCCGATGGCTCGTTCCGTGATGAGCCCGCCGACATCAATCATCTGCGCGTGCGTTCGGTGAACGGAGACATGGTGCCACTGGGCTCTTTGGTAACGTTGGAGGATCGTACTGGTCCGATTCGTCTGGCGCGTTATAACAATTACAGTTCAATTGATATTTCCGGCAGTGCCGCCGCGGGTTTTTCCAGTGGTGAAGCCATGCAGCACATGGAAGCCCTGCTCGACAACAACCTGCCGGAAGGCATTGGTTACGAGTGGACGGAAATGGCGTTGCAGGAAAAGCTCGCTAGCGGTTCGATTTTGGTCAATTTTGGTTTAGCGGTGTTGTTTGTGTTCTTGTTACTGGCGGCCTTGTATGAAAGCTGGTTGCTGCCCTTGTCGGTGATTTTGATCGTGCCTATGTGTTTGTTGGCGGCGGTGTCCGGATTAATGCTTAGGGGCATCGACAATAACATTCTGGCACAGGTGGGCTTTATCGTGCTGATTGCACTGGCCTCCAAAAACGCCATTCTGATTGTCGAGTTTGCCCGACAGGCCGAAGAAGAAGGGCTGAATCGGCTGGAGGCGGTAGTCAAGGCGGCGCGCCTGCGTCTGCGCCCTATTCTGATGACCGCGCTGGCCTTTGTGCTGGGTGTGTTGCCGTTGGTAATTGCCTCCGGTGCCGGTGCTGAGATGCGCCAGGCATTAGGTACGGCAGTGTTTTTCGGCATGATTGGTGTGACCCTGTTCAGCCTGTTGTTTACGCCGGTGTTTTATGTTGCCTGTCGTTGGCTCGCCTTGCAGCGTAAAACGCCCCCCGCTGACGTTGTTCAGGAAGGTTCAACATGAAATATTTAAGACTGATTTTGCTCCCCTTGCTGCTGGCTGGTTGTGCCGCAGTGGGGCCGGATTATCAAGCCCCTGCACAGCCCGACTTTGCGGCGGGACAGCCCTTTGCGTCGGCTAGTCTGCAACAATTGGATAGCCAGGCAATGTATTTGTCGAATCAGCCGGTGAATGCCTGGTGGCTGCAGCTTAAGGACCCTACCCTGACCCGCCTGGTTGAGCAGGCGCTGGTGGCAAATACCGACCTGCGTGTAGCGCTGGCGAACCTGAGGGCAGCACGAGCGGTACTACGTGAATCCGCCACCGGTTTACAGCCGTCGCTTGATCTGAGTGCTGGCTCGGAGCGCTCGCGAGCCTCTGCGGTCAACTCAGCTCAGCCCGAAGCGCGTACCGTAAATTCAGCGTCACTGGGCCTGGCCTGGGAGCTGGATGTATTTGGCCGGGTGCGGCGCAGTATTGAAGCGGCACGTAGCAATATCGAGCGCAGTGAAGCCTTGCGTGATGATGTGCAGCGCATTGTGATTGCTGATGTGGCGAGCGCTTATTTTGATTTGCGGGGTGCGCAGGAGCGGCGCCGGGTAGTCGAGCGTAATATTGGCAATCAACAAGAAACCCTGGAATTAACCGTCACCCTGGCGCGAGAAGGGTTAAGCACTGAGCTGGATACCGTTCGCGCGCGCGCCCAGTTGGCGGCTACTCAGGCATTGTTGCCAACTATTATTAGTGATCAGAATGCGGCCCTCAACCGCCTGGCCAGGCTGACTGGCCGCGTGCCCGGCCCACTGGATGTATCACTGCAGAAACGCGGTTCGTTGCCGACTATGCCCGCCTTTATTGCTGTAGGTGATGCTGCGTCGCTAATTCGCCGCCGCCCTGATATTCGCGAGGCGGAACGTGGTTTGGCCAGCCTGGTAGCACAGGTGGGTGTGGTGACGGCGGATTTATTCCCTACCGTTAACTTTACTGCCAGTGTCGGTGTTGCCGCTGCCAGTGGCTCCAGCCTCAGTGATCACAGCGCCAGTAACTATGCGGTGGGGCCGGGCATTGTCTGGAACCTGTTTAATCGCGGCGCCATTCGTGCCCGTATTGAGCAGGCCAGGGCCGGTGCCGAAGCCCAGCTGGCCCGTTATGACGGGGTGGTGTTGCAGGCGCTGGAAGAGGTCAACAGTGCGTTGATGCGTCATTCCCAGGAGCGTGAACGTAACCGCGTGTTACGCGAATCGGCCGCCGCCAGTCGCGAAGCCGTGGAGTTGGTCAAGCTGCGTTATAATGCCGGCGTGGAGTCCTTTCTGGATGTGCTGGACGCCGAACGCACACTGCTGGAAGCAGAGCGACAGCTGACCGCTTCCAACATTGATTTTGCCCAGCAAACCATCAACCTGTATCGCGCCTTGGGTGGTGTCTGATTTGGTGTTTATGCTAAATAAAGGGGAAATTAAGCCCCTTTTTTAGTTGGACACTGGCTGGTCAGCAGCGTCTTTCCATAAAATCTTGTACGTAGTGTTAAAGGCTTTAACCGTTGTAGAGTCGCTGCGCTGAGCCATGCAGTAAAAGGCCTCTTACAGGATAACCTGATATGCGTGGTCGGAGCGCTGCTTATTTTGCTTCCAAGTAATTGACGCTAAACAGTGCTGCTTCATTGAGCCAGCGCTGTTTGAGTTGAAAGCCAGCTGTGTTGGCCAGAGTTTCGAAACCCTCTGGTGTGTATTTATAGCTGTTCTCGGTTTGCACGCAGTTGCTGTCTTAAAAGGCACCGATGTCGATCAGCCACGTAACCTAGCTAAATCAGTAACGGTTGAATGATTCTGGGTATTTCAAAAGCCAGGGCGACAGCGATTTTATAAAAGACATCCCCTGTTAGCGTTGCAGCTAGCAGGGGATTTTTTTTTGCCCCGTTTTACAGTGGGCTATAAAGCGTTTGGTTGAAAATTAGCAATGGCGCCAGAGCGATTAAATAAATTGCAGGGCCATGGCAAACCCAGCGGAATAGGCTACTAAAAGATGAGGTATATATTTACCGTAACTGATGAAGGTGAGCTCTTTAATGCGGCTCATGGCGATGATACCGGCGGCGGAACCGATCAGTAGGAGCGATCCCCCCACCCCTACCGCATAGGTTAGTGTCAGCCACTGTGTGTTGGTGAGTTCTGGTTCGGCTTTGAGTAGTGCCGCTGTCAGAGGGACATTATCGAGAATAGCCGATAGTACCCCAACAATGTAATTGGAGATGTCCGGGTTTATGCTGAGGTAAAAACCGGTTACCCAGTCAAGGATGCCAACTTCTTTTAAGCCACCGACAACCAACAAAATACCAAGAAAGAAAAACAGGGTATCAAATTGAATCTGGCGAACATACTCAAGTAGATGCACTTCGGAGTGGTATTTATTGATCACGCCGCCAATCATGAACATCACCGATAAGCCCATTAAAAACACCAACACCGGCGGCATATCAAAAAGAATATTAAAAGCCATAGTGGCTATGATTGTTGTAAAAAACAATCCGGCGATAATTATATCCAGTGGTTCAAATCCTTGAGCGTTGCCCTCCGCTACTACGGGACGATTGCCGCGTAAGCATAAACTGAAAGCTAATACGGCAACGCCGCATAGCGTGGGTAGAACCAATCCAAGCAAATCGGAAATGGAGACATGCTTGGCGTTGAAAATCATCAATGTGGTGACGTCACCTGTAATCAAAACAACGCCGCCAGAGTTAACTGCGAAAACAACCAGAACACTCAATTTAATTCGTTCTTTATTATCCAGCTGAAAGGCTTGGATAACACCCAGCGAGACCAGTGTGGCAGTGATATTGTCACACAGCATGGATAACAGTACGGCAAACACCGCAAGTAGTAGCGTCAGTTTTCGAGTGGTTAGCTGACGGGGCATGATGTGCCCAACCATATTACCGATCAAGCCTCGAGCATTGAGATAGGCCACAAAGGTCATCGTTGACACTAAAAACAGCCACAGGGTGGAGATATCAAGCAGGTTTTCATTCAACAGGTGGAGTATTTCGTCAGTCTGTTGATGACGCTTTGCTTCAACAAAGAGTAAAACCCAACTTAAACACCCAAAAAATAAGGTCGTCTTGGCCTTATTAATGTGAGTGTACTCTTCAAGAATGATGCTTAATAACGCAAGTACGGCGAGAATGAGAATACTAATTTCTATGATAGACATAAAAGGTAATCGGCGGCTGAGTAAAATTTTCAGAATTATAGAGTAGTAAATAAACTAAAAACAGAAAAAACCTATTTATGTCAGTGGCTTGTGGTTAGTTATCAGTGTTTGAGCCATAGCTATTGTTTTAAGGATTATCTAGATTTTCTTCGATTGACGGGCTGACAGTTTTAAGGACTTTTTTTACAGCTTAATCGTTCTAACTCTTTGTTCTTCAAAAAAGTTTCTCTAAAAGGCCATCGAGAAATATTGATCTTCACGCAGAAATCGCTACTATGTGTGCCCTTTATTTACGACATGAAATTTTGGGCGTTTTTCGCCTGTACAGAGGATCAAAAATGAGCGAGCCAAAGAGCAAGAATATTGTCTGGAGTGAAAGCCAGGTTGCACCGGAACAACGTGAAGCAATTTTAGGCCATAAGCCAGCCACTCTGTGGTTCACTGGTTTGTCTGGTGCGGGTAAGTCTACGGTTGCTTTGGCGACAGAAGTTGCACTTGTTGAGCGTGGTATTAACGCTTTTATTCTGGATGGCGATAATGTTCGCCACGGCCTGAATAGCAACCTGGGCTTTTCTCCGGAAGATCGTACCGAAAACATCCGCCGTATCGGTGAAGTGTGTAAGTTGTTCTGTGACGCTGGCAACATCGTCTTTTCTGCTTTTATCTCGCCATACCGTGAAGACCGTGATCTGGTGCGTGAAAAGCACCCGGCGGGTAGCTTCATTGAGGTACATGTACATGCGCCGCTAGAGGTTTGTGAAAGCCGCGATGTGAAAGGCTTGTACAAAAAAGCCCGTGCCGGTGAGATCCCCGAGTTTACGGGTATTTCCGCACCCTACGAAGCGCCTGAAAATGCTGAGTTGATTGTTAATACGGCTGAAAATGACTTAGATGCCTGTGTCGCTATCGTGATTAAGTATCTGGAAGATAACGGTTTCATCCCAGCCAAATAACAAAACAACAGAGAATAGATATGCGCTATCAACTGGAGTTATCCACAGGTATCAAAGCCGTGCGCGCAGCAGCGAACGTGTGCCGCGCAGTGCAGGCGAACCTGGTTACTGCAGATACGTTGGAAAAGAAAGATAAAAGTCCGGTAACGGTAGCTGATTTTGCCGCCCAGGCGATCGTGTGTGCACACCTGTTGGATGCTTTACCCAATGATTTAATGGTTGGTGAAGAGGATTCAGCGGAGTTGCGTACTGGCGAAGAGGCGGGTTTGCGTGCTTCGGTTGTTAAGCATGTTGCTGAGGAGCTGGCTGGCGCTGATGAAGCGCAAGTGCTGGGTTGGATTGACCATGGTTGTCACGATGGCAGCGAAGTGCGGTATTGGACGCTGGACCCTATCGATGGTACCAAAGGGTTTTTGCGTGGCGAGCAATACGCCATTGCGCTGGCTCTGATTGAAAACGGTGAAGTTGTCGCGGGAGTGCTGGGTTGTCCGAACCTGAAAGTGGGTGACCATCAGGGTGCTTTATTCACTGCTACGAAGGACGGCGGTGCGACTATGTACCGCTTGTTTGATGAAGCTGATCAAGGACAGCCGATTGCAGTGGCCCAAATTGCTTCGGCTAGTGAAGCACGTTTTTGTGAGTCAGTGGAATCTGGGCATTCAAATCAAGGTGAGTCAGCCCAAATTGCGGCGATACTGGGCATCACTGCTGAGCCGTATCGAATCGACAGTCAGTGTAAATATGCGGCTGTAGCGCGTAACGATGCGTCGATTTATTTACGCCTACCAACGAGTGAGACCTACCGTGAAAAGATCTGGGATCATGCGGCAGGAAAACTAATCGTTGAAGCGGCGGGCGGTAAAGTTACTGATGTAAATGGCAATGCGCTGGATTTCACACTGGGCCGCCACTTAGATAACAACAAAGGCATTGTTGCAACCTGCGGCGCTATTCATGATGACGTCATTAATGCTATTCGTCAGGTGCGCGGTTAAGCGCCAGCATACAAATTTTAAAATTTTGAGCTATCACGCCTAACCCGGCAATAGTTCAACAGGAGTAAATAAAATGATTAAACCTTACGGTTCGGACGAACTTAATCCATTGTTTGTCTACGATTCTGAAGAACACCACAAGCTGGCTGCTGAAGCTGAAGGCCTGCCTTCACTGCTGCTGAACTCTGCTGCTGCGGCTAACGCAGTGATGCTGGGAGCGGGTTATTTTAATCCACTGACTGGTTATATGAACCTGGCGGATGCGTTGAGTGTTGCTGAAAATCTGCACACCACTGACGGTTTGTTCTGGCCGGTACCTGTTGTTAACCGTACTGATGATATTGACGCGATTAAAGGCGCTAAGCGTATTGCGCTGCGTGACCCAAATGTTGAAGGTCACCCGGTATTGGCAATTCAGAATGTTGAAGCGATTGAAGAGGTAAGTGACGAACAGGTTGCCACCATGTGCGGCCAGATCTTTGCTACTGAAGATAAGGCGCATCCAGGTGTTGCAACGTTCTCAGGTCTGGGGCGTTATGTGATTTCAGGCCCTATTCAGGTTCTGAATTTCAGCTACTTCCAACAGGACTTCCCGGATACCTTCCGTACCGCGGTTGAGATCCGCAACGAGATTACAGAGCGCGGCTGGAAGAAGGTTGTTGCTTTCCAAACACGTAACCCTATGCATCGTGCCCACGAAGAGCTATGCAAAATGGCGCTGGAAGCGGTTGATGCCGATGGCGTTCTGATTCATATGCTGCTGGGTCAACTGAAACCAGGTGATATCCCTGCGCCAGTGCGTGATGCGGCGATTCGTAAAATGGTTGAGCTGTATTTCCCAGCTAACACGGTGATGATTACTGGTTATGGTTTCGATATGTTGTATGCGGGACCTCGTGAAGCGGTTCTACACGCACTGTTCCGTCAAAACAGCGGCTGTACACACTTCATAGTAGGCCGTGACCACGCCGGTGTGGGTGATTACTATGGCGCTTTTGATGCACAGACTATTTTTGATGAGCGTGTCCCTGCTGGTGCGCTGGATATTGAAATCTTTAAAGCTGATCACACGGCTTACTCTAAAAAGCTGAACCGTGTTGTGATGATGCGTGACGCAGAAGATCATACCATGGATGACTTTGTGATCCTGTCAGGCACGAAAGTGCGTGCCAAGCTGGCGGCTGGTGAAGACCTGCCAAAAGAGTTTGCCCGCCCTGAAGTGGCTAAAATTCTGATGGAGCACTACCAATCAGAAGGTTAATTCTTCTGCCTGCCGTCCACTTAGTGTGGGATGGCCTTGTGTGAATAAGGGTGCCTTTGGGCGCCCTTATTTATTTTCAGTACCCTGTTATAATTTCGCCTCTTTACTCATCAGCCAGTGTTTTTGTTATGGATGTAACTGCAATAATTGATTCTTTAAATGATGCGCAACGCGAAGCGGTCACGCTGGGTTGTGATGATACCGCGCTGGTACTGGCTGGTGCCGGTAGTGGTAAAACGCGGGTGCTGGTGCATCGCATTGCTTGGCTGGTGCAGACTGAGCATATTTCACCACACGCCATTCTGGCCGTGACTTTTACCAACAAAGCAGCCAAGGAAATGCGTCATCGCATTGAGGACCTGCTACAGATCCCAGCTTATGGCATGTGGGTAGGTACCTTTCATGGTCTGGCGCACAGGTTGTTGCGTGCACACTGGAAAGACGCCAATCTGCCTGAACATTTTCAGATTCTTGATTCAGATGATCAGCTACGTGTTGTAAAGCGCGTCATGAAAAACCTCAATATTGATGATAGCCGCTGGCAGCCGAAGCAGGTGCAGTGGTACATCAATGCCCAGAAAGATGAAGGTCTGCGGGCTGCGCACGTGCCAGAGGCGCTAGACCCCTATAGCAAAACCATGCGTCTGATTTACGCCGGTTACGAGCAAACCTGTAACAATGCGGGCATGGTTGATTTTGGTGAGCTATTGTTGCGCGCTCATGAACTATGGCTTAACAAACCCGCCGTGCTTGAGCATTACCAGCAACGTTTCCGCCATATTCTGGTGGACGAGTTTCAGGATACCAACACCATTCAATATGCTTGGCTGCAGGTGTTAGCGGGTGCTGAGGGTCGTATGACCGTTGTAGGTGATGACGATCAGTCAATCTATGGCTGGCGTGGTGCCAAAATTGAGAACATTCAGAAATTTACCACCGATTTTAATGACGTTAAAACCGTCAAGCTGGAGCAGAATTACCGCTCGACCAGCACCATTCTGAATGCGGCTAACCAGGTGATATCCAAAAACCAGGGACGTTTGGGTAAAGAGCTGTGGACTGATGGCAATGAAGGCGAGCAAATCGCCCTGTATGCTGGTTTTAACGAGGTTGATGAAGCGCGTTTTGTCGTCAGCACCATTGAGGAGGCCTTTAAACAGGGTAACGCTTACTCGGATTGCGCTATTCTGTACCGCTCCAACGCTCAGTCGCGGGTGCTTGAGGAAAACCTGATTCGTTCTGGCGTGCCTTACCGCGTTTATGGTGGTCAGCGCTTCTACGATCGGATGGAAATTCGTAACGCCCTCGCCTATCTGCGCCTGGTGATGAACCGTGATGATGATGCGGCTGTAGAACGTGTGATTAATGTACCAACGCGCGGCATTGGCGCGAAAGCCGTTGAAACCATTCGTGTGACGGCCCGGGATCAAGGTTGTTCATTATGGGAAGCGGTCATCAAACTTATCGGTGGAGGGGTGTCGGCGCGAGGCGCCAGTGCATTGCAGGGCTTTGTTGATCTGGTGAACCAGCTGGATGAGCACACTAAGGGCTTACCGTTGCATGAGCAAACGGATCATGTCATCCAGGCCAGCGGACTGCTGAAATTCCATAAAGAAGAAAAAGGCGAAAAGGGACAGACACGCGTAGAGAACTTGGAAGAGCTTGTCAGTGCTACACGCGCTTTTGATCAGGATGACGATGATGAGCTGACACCGCTACAGTCTTTCCTGTCGAATGCCGCACTGGATGCAGGAGAACAGCAGGCCGATGAGCATGAAGACAGTGTGCAGATGATGACGTTGCACTCGGCCAAGGGGTTGGAGTTTCCGTTGGTGTTCCTTGTGGGCGTTGAAGAGGGTTTGTTCCCCCATAAGATGTCGATTGAAGACCCCTCAGGTTTAGAGGAAGAGCGTCGCCTTTGTTATGTGGGTATTACTCGGGCGATGCAGAAGCTTTATATTACTTATGCTGAAAGCCGCCGCCTGTATGGCAGTGAAACACTGAACCGCCCTTCCCGCTTTATCCGCGAAATTCCGCAGGAACTGTTAAAAGAAATTCGCCTGAAGACGCAGATCACTCGTCCGGTGAGTTTTGAGCGTACGACTAAGGCAAGCTCTTTTAAAGGTGCTGATATTCCAGACACTGAATTCCACTTAGGACAGCAGGTGGGGCACAAGCTGTTTGGAGAGGGTACGGTGCTGAACTATGAAGGTCAGGGGCAACAGGCGCGGGTACAAATTAACTTTAAAGATGTTGGCACCAAGTGGCTGGTGGTGTCCTATGCCAAATTGGAAGCTTTATAACTTATAAACCTTCTCATGCCCTGTGCTTTTGCCAGTCAGAAAAGATTCCGGCTTGTGCAAAAGCCTCAAGAAAACTAAAAGGAAGACAGCATGAAACTGAAATCCATAAAACTATTGGCGATCTCACTGTTCGCGGTGCTGCTCACGGCCTGTGAGGAACCAGCAGACTCAAACAGCCAAGCTGCTGCAGTCGCGCCGTCGCAGGAGACGATCCACTGGAAGATGGTGACCACCTGGCCAAAGAACTTTCCCGGGCTGGGCGCTGGTGCTAATCGCTATGCTGAGTTGGTCAATGAAATGAGCGGTGGCCGCTTAGAGGTTAAGGTCTACGGTGCCAAGGAGTTAGTGGGTGCGCTGGAGACTTTTGATGCCGTCTCGCGTGGCACCGCTGAACTGGGACATGGCGGCGCTTACTATTGGAAAGGCAAAGCGGCAGCTGCACAGTTCTTTTCGGCGGTGCCTTTTGGAATGACGGCTCAGGAAATGAACGGTTGGCTGTATCAGGGCGGTGGTTTGGAGCTATGGCAGGAGGTTTATGAGCCATTTGGTTTGGTGCCATTAGCGGTGGGTAACTCCGGCACGCAGATGGGGGGTTGGTTTAACAAAGAAATTAACACCATTGCCGATCTTGAAGGTTTGAAAATGCGTTTGCCGGGTCTTGGTGGTGAGGTACTGCGCCGTGCTGGTGGTGTGCCAGTGTTATTGCCTGGCGGTGAAATTTTTCCATCACTACAGACGGGTGCCATCGATGCTACCGAATGGGTTGGACCCTATAACGACTTAGCCTTTGGTCTGCACAAAGCGGCTAAATATTACTATTACCCGGGTTGGCATGAGCCGGGTACGACCATGGAGTTGATTGTTAATAAAGAAGCGTTAGAGAGTCTGCCAGCGGATCTGCAATCCATCGTAATTAATGCTGCTAAGGTTGCCAACATGGACATGCTGGCTAATTTTACCGCGCGTAATAATCAGGCCTTGAAAACCCTGGTCGATGAGCATGGTGTTGAACTGCGTAAATTCCCGGATGACGTGTTGCTGAAGTTGCGTGAGCTATCTGAGCAGGTGATCGCTGAAGAGGTTGCGAAGGATCCGATGAGTGCGAAGGTGTATAAATCCTTTAAGGCTTTTAACGATCAGGCGGTGGAGTATCACCGTATTTCTGAGCAGGCGTATCTGAATGCAAGAACCCATGCGAAAACTATGGAATAAATTGTTCTATATATAAAACAATAATTAGAGTTGACACACTAGTAAATTGGATTTACTGCAAGTAGAATAAGCGCCCTTAATACGACCTATTTGTTTTTTTTATCATTTAAACATGGCTTAGCCCATGTTTTTTATTGGGCGTATCAACAGTTTTTAGGTGAGTTTTTTAACTCAAAATTTTCATTTAAAGGTAAGTAACATGAGCGATATTGAAATTGCACGCCAGGCGAAGCTGCAGAACATCATGGAAATCGGCGCTAAGCTGGACATTCCTGCTGAAGCACTGCGTCCATACGGTCACGATAAAGCTAAAATCGACCTGGGCTACATCGATACTCTGAAAGACAAAGAAGACGGTAAACTGGTTCTGGTTACTGCAATCAGCCCAACACCAGCTGGTGAAGGTAAAACGACCACTACTGTTGGTCTGGGTGATGGCCTGAACCGTATCGGCAAAAAAGCAATCATGGCGCTGCGTGAACCTTCTCTGGGCCCATGTTTCGGTATGAAAGGTGGTGCTGCTGGTGGTGGTTACGCTCAGGTTGTACCAATGGAAGACATCAACCTGCACTTCACAGGTGACTTCCACGCAATCGGCGCTGCTCACAACCTGCTGGCTGCTCTGATTGATAACCACATCTACTGGGGCAACGCGCTGGACATCGACAGCCGTCGTATCGCTTACCGTCGTGTAATCGACATGAATGACCGTGCACTGCGTGAAATCGCAAACGGCCTGGGCGGTCCAGGTAACGGTTACTCTCGTGTTGATGGTTTCGACATCACTGTAGCGTCTGAAATCATGGCTATCTTCTGTCTGGCAAGCAGCCTGGAAGATCTGCAAGAGCGTATCGGTAACATCATCGTTGCTGAAACTCGCGAGCGTCAGCCAATCCGTGCTAAGCAGTTAGACGCTGATGGCGCTATGGCTACTCTGCTGAAAGATGCTCTGAACCCTAACCTGGTTCAAACTCTGGAAAACAACCCAGCGTTCATCCACGGTGGTCCTTTCGCGAACATCGCTCATGGTTGTAACTCTGTAATCGCGACTAAATCTGCTCTGAAACTGGCTGACTACGTTGTAACTGAAGCTGGCTTCGGTGCTGACTTGGGTGCTGAGAAATTCTTCGACATCAAATGTCGTAAAGCAGGCCTGAAACCTTCTGCTGCTGTTATCGTTGCTACTGTACGTGCTCTGAAGATGCACGGTGGTGTTGCTAAAGATAACCTGACTGGCGAAAACGTTGAAGCGGTTAAAGCGGGTTGTGCTAACCTGTCTCGTCACATCCAGAACGTTAAATCTTTCGGCGTTCCTGTTGTTGTTGCGATCAACCAATTCATCCACGACACAGACGAAGAAATCGAAGCGGTTAAAGCGTCTGCTGCTGAGCATGGCGTTAAAGCCATTCTGGCTAGCCACTGGGCTAACGGTTCTGCAGGTACTGAAGAACTGGCTAACCACGTTGTTGAGCTGGTTGAAGGTGGTTCTGCTCAGTTCTCTCCTCTGTACGATCTGGACCTGCCTCTGTTCGACAAAATCCAAACTATCGCCACTAAGATCTACGGCGCTAGCGAAGTTGCTGCAGACAAGACCGTTCGCGATCGTCTGAAGCAGTTCGAAGACATGGGCTTTGGTGATCTGCCAGTATGTATGGCTAAAACTCAGTACAGCTTTTCTACAGACATGAACCTGCGCGGTGCGCCAATCGGTCACACTGTAACCGTTCGTGAAGTACGTCTGTCAGCCGGTGCTGGTTTCGTAGTTGTTGTATGTGGTGACATCATGACTATGCCTGGTCTGCCACGTGTACCAGCTGCTAACTCTATCCACGTAGATGACGAAGGCCTGATCCAAGGTTTGTTCTAAGCTACGCTTTAGAGTAAAGATTATGGGGGTTACCGAGCAATCGGTAACCCCCATTTTTTTGTCTGTGATTTGATTAATCTTCAGGAAAAATAATCAACTTAGCCTATTGGCTGGTCACCGGCTGCCGTTTCGTGTGAGGCGGTGATATTTGTGTTTTTCCGTAGTGATTAAACAACTACTCTGCCCAGCCTTCTTCACCAACAAGCGGTACAAAGCGCACATCAGCGAGGTCTTCCGTTATAAACTCTGTTTCTGAGAGTCTGATGACGCGGATTAACTTCTGAGAGTGTTCACTACTGCCCACGGGAATAATGAGGCGTCCGCCAATCTTGAGTTGCGACTTGAGTGATTCGGGAATTTCCGGGCCGCCCGCGGTGACGATGATTCCATCATAGGGAGCGTGTTCAGGCCAGCCTTGAGTGCCATCGCCACAAAGTACTTCGATATTGCTATAGCCGAGCTGAGAGAGTAGTGATGCCGATTTTTGAGCCAGTAGCTTGAGACGTTCCACGGTATATACTTTACTGGCAATCTCCGCCAATACCGCTGCCGCGTAACCTGAACCGGTGCCTATTTCTAATACTCGCTCACCGCCTTCAAGCGCTAGCGCCTCTGTCATTAAAGCAACAATGTAGGGTTGCGATATGGTCTGCTCTTCGTCTATTGGCAACGGCCTATCATAGTAAGCAAATTGACGTATTTTTTGTGGTATAAACTTTTCACGAGGCACCTTTTGCATTGCTGCCAGCGTTCGTTTGCAGCGCACGCCTCGACGGCTAATTTGATCTTTCACCATGTCTTCGCGCTGTTGTTTCGCTTCAGAAGAGGTAGACATCATAATTCCGTCTTGTTTGCTGGGTTCGATGAGGACCTTTTTCTATCCGACCAAAGTGAGAGCTTTAAGTGCATGTTTCTTGACTAACCATCAAGCCAAAGGCAGTTAAATACCCGCAAAGATTAAGACAGTTTTGCCCTATTTTGAGGCCATCGTCTTGTTTGGCACGGTTGGACTGGAGTTTGTTTTCTAACGCCTAAAGCTCTGGTGTTGATGTCGTATCAAATAAAGTACGACCAAGGTTTCTGGTGAGCGTATCCCAACACTAGGGGGTGATTCAGTTTCAGTATTTTAGTCTGTTTGATGTGGCCCAAGATTAGGATAAAGAGGGTATTAGCCAGTCATCTTAGAGCGCCTGGGGTTTGGCTTTGAAGAAGTGGAGATTGGGTATGATTAAAGCAAAGCTAAAAATAGTAAACAGTTGGAGGGAGCCCCGGTGAGACCCGGCGAATTTATTTGGTTGGGGCTGTGTCTGGGGTTGCCAATAACCGGGCAACCCCTTTCATGCTAAACGATCGCTTATTTAGCGATGGTATTCACCGGCGCTTTCCGGTTGATAGACCACTTTTTCGATGCGCACATGCTGGGCTTTGCCTGAGGGCGTTGGCCAATCGATTTCGTCGCCTTCAGATAGGCCAATAAGTGCACTGCCGACAGGTGCTAGAATAGAGACGGTACTGCCGTCAGGTTTTGCATCCTTTGGGTATACCAGCGTCAGGCAAAACTCTTTGTTTGAGGATTCTACCCTGAAACGTACGGTGGAGTTCATGGTGACCAAGGATGGCGGTACATCTCGGGCGTCAATCAGCTCGCCTCGATCAAGTTCTTCTTCTAAAGCTCGGATACCGGGCAGGCTGTCCGGAGGCAGTGAGTTGATCAGTTGCTCCAGCCGCTCAACGTCGATGGAGGACAGCAGAATATTCGGTTTTGTAGTCACAATGTATTTCTCATATAAGTTAATTGGTATAACAAAAGCATGCCCACACAGTGGGGGTAGCGTGAGGATACGGTAGAAGAGCCGGGGTTATTTTTATCAGGAAAGACAACAACGCGCTTCATCGGCGCGTTGGGCCGTGTTTATCTAGCTCGCAGCGATAATCGTACGACCGTTCCGCGAGCTTTTCAATCATTGTTGCAGGCGCTTTGAATAGCGATTATTTGGCCTACCCTGTATTCTGAAATCGTTTCTCGTGATTTTGCTTTGAGGCTGGGAACAGGCCCTGGATTAGAATAAATAGTGTGGGAGCCAGGTGATCAGTGATGGCCACAGCGCCAGTATCGCTAGCATAACAACCTGAATGGCAATAAAGGGCATGACGCCTTTGTAAATCTGTGAGGTGGAGATGGAATTGGGCGCCACACCGCGTAGATAAAATAACGCAAAGCCAAAGGGAGGGGTTAGGAAGGAGGTTTGCAGGTTTATCGCTATCATCACCCCAAGCCAAACGGGGTCAAGGCCCATGCTGAGCAGGATGGGAGCAACAATGGGCACCACCACAAAGGTGATTTCGATAAAGTCGAGGAAGAAGCCGAGTAAAAACATCACCAGCATCACAAGAATAACGGCCCCCACTACTCCGCCGGGTAATTCATGCAGAAACTCCCGTACCAGGTCATCACCACCGAAACCGCGAAACACCAGAGAAAAAATAGCTGCACCGATCAGGATCATAAAAACCATGCTGCTAATGCGTGTTGTATCGCGCATCACCTCGCGTAACATTTTGAGGTTCAGGCTGCGTTTGCATAGCGAGAGCATAATAGCACCCATGGCGCCAACAGATGCAGCTTCAGTGGGTGTGGCTTTACCAGTGAGGATTGAGCCCAGTACCAGGCCGATTAATATCAGCGGGGGTAAAAGTGCCAGACACAGCCGGCTGAGTGATGGACGTTCGTCCTCCTCAATGTGGTGTGCTGGTGCGGAGCCGGGCTTGAAAAAGGCAACGCCGGTAATGTAAAGAATGTAAGCGGCAACCAATAATAAGCCTGGGATCAGAGCACCAAGAAACAGGTCGCCGACAGAGACGGTCTCGGGAGAGAAAATCCCCATATCCAGCTGTGATTGCTGGTAAGCAGAGGACATTACGTCGCCAAGCAGCACCAGCACAATTGAAGGAGGGATGATTTGCCCTAGTGTGCCAGCTGCACAGATGGCACCTGTTGCTAATTGGGGGCTGTAACTGCGCTTTAGCATCGTTGGTAATGACAGCAAGCCCATGGTGACAACCGTTGCCCCGACAATGCCAGTGCTGGCTGCCATCAGCATGCCTACCAGCGTTACGGAAATGCCTAATCCACCGCGTAACGAGCCGAATAGTGAAGCCATACTATCGAGCAGGTTGTCGGCGATGCGGGCTTTTTCAAGCATTACGCCCATAAACACAAACAGCGGCACGGCGACTAACACCTCGTTAGTCATAATGCTGAAAATGCGGTTGGGTACAGCTTCTAAAAATACCGGATCAAAACTACCCGACAGAGTGCCGATGAGGGCAAATAACAGACCTGCTCCAGCGAGTGAGAAGGCGACGGGAAAACCCGCTAGCAAGATGATAATTGCTGTGAGGAAGAGCAACAGCGCCATCATAGTTGTGTCTCATCATGGCTGGTTGCAGGTTGGATGTGGTTGGTAATTATCAACAGGCTGTAAAGCAGGTTCGCCAGACCCTGAAGAATGAGCAATATGGGCATTAACAGCAGCAGGGTTTTGAGCAGGAAAACCCCGTCTATACCACCGGATTCGCGAGAGCCTTCAAAGTAGGCCCAGGAGCTCGCAACATACTCCCAGGAAATCCATAGTAGAAAAATGCAGGTTGGGATAAGTAGCATTAAAGAGCCCAGTGCGTTAACCCAGGCTTTTCCTTTAGCAGATAGCGGGCGGTAAAAAATATCTACCCGGACATGACCATCTTTCTGAAGAGTCCAGGCGGCACCGAGTAAAAAAATCAGGCTGTGCAAATAAAGCAACGATTCCTGTAAAGCGGCGGAGCCGATATTGAACAGGTAGCGCATAATAACAACTAGGCAAGTAGTAAGTACTAACATCAGTGTTGCCCAGGATACACAGTGACCAATAGTCTGAATAAAATAATTGTTGAGTTGGATTAGTCGTTCCAGAGGTGGGCTTGATGGTGTCATCGCAGCGATTCAGTTGGTGGCTTATGGCCGGCAATTATAAGTTCCGGTTCTGTAATATAAAAGTGAAATGCTGGAATGGGGTACTTGAATGTTAGTATGTAGAGCGTAATAGAGGAAATGACGCAGTGATGGTGGATTGAGATGATGAATTATAAAACCTATGACAGCCCGGTTGATACGTTGTTGCTGCTGGCAGATCAGCGCGGTTTAGTGGCGATACGTTTTGCGGGAACCTCTCAAAAAGCGCTTGCGCAGGTTGAAAATGATTGGGCGGAAGGCTCAGCTTTACTTGATCGCTGTACTGAGCAGCTGGATGCTTATTTTGCGGGCCGATTAACAGCATTTGAATTACCGTTGGTGTATAGCGGCACCGACTTTCAGCAGCAAGTGATGCATGCACTATGTGATATCCCCTTCGGTCAAACCTGTTCCTATGGTGAACTAGCCAATAAACTGGGGCGTGAAGGTGCTGCACGAGCAGTAGGTTCAGCGAACCGACGTAACCCTTTACCGATTATTGTGCCCTGTCATCGTGTGGTGGGGGCCAATGGTGATTTAACCGGTTTTGCCGGTGGCTTGGATATTAAACGTAAACTGCTGAGGCTGGAAAGCTCAGCGCGCTAGGGATGCTATGAATAATACAGATGTTATAAAGCGAGGCTATTGGATTTTTGATCTGGATGGCACGCTAACGATACCCGCCCATGACTTTCAGGCGATGAAGCGAGAGCTGGGGTTTCCGCTGGATTGCGATATTCTTGGGCATCTGGCGAGTTTGCCCCCTGAGCAGGAGCGGGTTAAACGTTTACAGCTTGATCAGATCGAAGATGAAATCGCACGCCGGGCGCAATTGGCGCATGGTGCCGATGACCTACTGAAAACTCTCAGCGAACAGGGTGTGGCGATGGGTATTTTGACGCGTAACTCCCGGGATAATGCGCTGATTACGTTAGGCGCAATAGGCTTGCTCGACTACTTTGATCATGCCTGTGTGTTGGGGCGAGAAGAGTCGTTACCTAAACCGGACCCGCAGGGCATCCATCATCTGCTGAAGCACTGGGGAACAACACCTGATAATGCGGTTATGGTGGGCGACTATCTGTATGATTTATTAACGGCAAAGGCGGCGGGTGTGGCTGCTGTGCATATTGATACCAGTGGTGACTTTGAATGGCCGGAACACACTGACCTGGGTGTGACCAGTTTATCCTGTCTGCGGCCGCGCTATGGGCAGCCTGCGGTATGAGCGGCTGATGAATAAAAAACGGTTTCTTTACCTTGCGGTTATCCTGATAGCTCTGTTAACACTGCTGTGGCTTAACCGCTCATTATTGGGTGTGAATCCGCCTCTGCCAAAAGTGGTGAGTCTGTCGCCTTCTGCGACAACTCCGCTGCGGGTTGTGGATGATTATCAGCTGTCTGTTTTTGCTGACAAATTACAGGCACCGAGAATGTTACGTGCGATTGACGCTGGCCTCTTGGTTTCGGAGCCGCACGAGGGTCGTGTGCTGCTGGTAAAAGATACGAACCGTAGTGGTAGGGCGGATCAGCGAGAAGTTCTGCTGGATGGGCTGAATCGACCGCACGGTGTTGATGTTGCCGCTGGTTGGCTCTATGTGGCAGAAACGGATGCGGTGGGGCGTGTTGCGTTTGATGAGCAAAGTGGCAAGGTTCTGGGCCACTATCAACGTATTATTGCTGATTTACCCAGTAACAAAGGGCACTGGACTCGTACTGTCAGGGTTGGTCCGGATGGTTGGCTGTATGTCACGATTGGCTCTTCCTGCAATGTGTGTGTTGAAGATGAGCCGGAGCGTGCGGCAATGCTGCGTTTACGACCCGATGGCAGTGAGCAAACAATATTCGCCAGTGGCCTGAGGAACAGTGTTGATTTTGATTGGTCGCCGGTCAATGGTGAGCTCTATGCGACCGATAATGGTCGTGATTGGCTGGGTGATAACTTCCCGCCTGATGAGTTGAACCGAATCATTGAAGGTGGGTTTTATGGCTGGCCCTTTGCCAACGGCAATAAGGTTCCCGATCCTGATTTTGGTGAGGATCAGGGGCAGGCGATTAATCGATCGATAGCGCCTGTTTTTGAATTCCGGGCTCATAATGCGCCACTCGGTATCCGGTTCTTGCGCCATCAATCGAATGATTATCAGCATGTTGCACTGGTTGCCCTTCATGGTTCCTGGAATCGCTCGGTGAAAGATGGCTACAAGGTGGTGTCGCTATTTTGGCACCATGATGGCCAAATTGAAGCCAAGGACTTTGTGAGCGGTTTTCTTGAGGGCGAAGAGGTTCATGGGCGTCCGGTTGGTGTTGCCGAGGCTGCGGACGGCTCTATTTATATTTCCGATGACTATGCCGGTGTCATCTATCGTTTGCTAGAGAAAGAATAGCTGAACCAATATAAGCGTTATTTATACTCATACTAAGTAAAATTAATTGCATTAGGCGTCCCCTTTTTTGGCGATTCATGTAGAATAAGCGGCCCTTAAAATTTTCCGTGCCTGAGTTTGGGACTTGTTGTGAGTTTTCTAAGGTTCGGGCAAATAAATAACCCAAATGAGAGTAGGAGCAGTTAATGTTTAGTTCTCCAGACAAAATCGCTGATTTCGATCCAGAACTGTCAGCAGCAATGCAAAAAGAAGGTGTTCGCCAAGAAGAGCACATCGAGCTGATCGCTTCAGAAAACTACACTAGCCGTCGTGTGATGGAAGCTCAAGGCAGCAAACTGACTAACAAATACGCGGAAGGCTATCCTGGCAAGCGTTACTACGGCGGTTGTGAGTTCGTAGACGTTGCTGAGCAACTGGCTATCGATCGTGCTAAAGAACTGTACGGTGCTGACTACGTAAACGTACAGCCTCACTCTGGTTCACAGGCTAACTCTGCTGTTTTCCACGCACTGCTTCAGCCACACGACACAGTTCTGGGCATGAGCCTGTCTCATGGTGGCCACCTGACTCACGGTGCTAAAGTTAACTTCTCTGGTAAAGTTTTCAATGCTGTACAATACGGCCTGAACGAAGACACTGGCCTGATCGACTACGATGAAGTGGCTTCTCTGGCTCGCGAGCACAAGCCAAAAATGATCATCGCTGGATTCTCTGCTTACTCTCAAGTTATCGATTGGCAGAAATTCCGTGACATCGCTGACGAAGTTGGCGCTTACCTGATGGTTGATATGGCTCACGTTTCTGGTCTGATCGCTGCTGGTCTGTACCCGAACCCTGTTCCTTTTGCTGACGTTGTTACTACGACAACTCACAAAACGCTGCGTGGCCCACGTGGTGGTCTGATCCTGTGTAAAGCGAACGAAGAACTAGAGAAGAAATTCAACAGCTCTGTATTCCCAGGTCAGCAAGGTGGTCCTTTGATGCACATCATCGCTGCTAAAGCGGTTGCTTTCAAAGAAGCGCTGGATCCATCTTTCAAAACTTACCAAGAGCAAGTTGTTAAGAACGCTAAAGCAATGGCGGCTGTTTTCATTGAGCGCGGTTACAAAATCGTATCTGGCGGCACTGAAAACCACCTGATGCTGGTTGATATGATCGAGAAAGGCATCACTGGTAAAGACGCTGATGCTGCTCTGGGCCGTGCTTACATCACTGTGAACAAAAACACTGTACCTAAAGACCCACAGTCTCCATTTGTGACTTCTGGTCTGCGTGTTGGTACTCCAGCGATCACTACGCGTGGTTTCGGCGAAGCAGAAACTACTCAGCTGACTCACTGGATGTGTGACGTTATTGACAACATTGGCGACGAGTCTGTTGTTGACAGCGTACGTGAGCAAGTTAAAGAGCTGTGCGCTCGCTTCCCAGTTTACAAATAAGCATTTGCGCTAATTTGTAGATAAGAAGTCTGTTTGAAACCGGCGTTTCTCTTTGTTGAGGGCGCCGGTTTTTTTGTGCCTCTCGAAAGCCAGTCTTTAGCTTTACTCACTGCAAACATATACTCAGTCCATGCTGCCATAAAACAGGAGTTCTAGAGTGGAAACCATTACCGAAATTATTAGCCAAATAAATGGTGTCGTTTGGGGCCCTGTCATGCTGGTACTCATTCTGGGAACCGGTTTTTTCCTTTCTATCGGCTTAAAGCTGATGCCCGTCTTAAAGCTGGGTTACGGTTTCCGCATGTTGTGGCAAGGTAGAAAAGGCACGGGTGATGGTGAGATCAGCCCATTTAATGCCTTGATGACTGCCATGTCGGCGACGATCGGTACCGGTAATATTGCTGGAGTGGGTGTTGCGATCTTTGTTGGTGGCCCGGGTGCGTTGTTTTGGATGTGGTGTACGGCTCTGGTGGGGATGGCAACCAAATATGCGGAAGCCGTACTGGCGGTTCATTACCGTGAAGTAGATGAAAAGGGCCAGTATGTGGGTGGCCCGATGTATTACATTAAAAATGGCTTGTCGAAAAAGTGGCTTTGGTTAGGTACTGCCTTTGCTATTTTTGGTGTCTTTGCTGGTTTTGGTATCGGCAACATGGTTCAGTCAAACTCAATTGCCGTTACTCTGAAGGATACTTTTGAAGTTTCATCACTGACAACGGCTGCTGTGCTTGCGGTTTTGGCTGGCGCAGTGATTCTTGGCGGTATTAAATGGATAGCTCAAGTGGCTGGTAAGCTAGTACCGTTTATGGCTATTACATACATTGCTGCTGGTTTAATCGTACTCTTTTTTCATATTGGTGAGATTCCTTCAGCTATTGCTTTGATATTAGAAAGTGCATTTACCGGCCATGCAGCAACAGGTGGATTTGCGGGGGCTGCAATTTGGGTTGCTATTCAACAAGGCGTAGCCAGAGGCATTTTTTCTAATGAGGCGGGTTTAGGTAGTGCTCCAATTGCCCATGCCGCCGCACAGACTAATGACCCCGTTCGTCAAGGTGTGGTGGGTATGCTGGGTACCTTTATCGATACTCTTTGTGTGTGCACTATTACAGGCTTGGTTATTGTTGTGACGGGGGTTTGGACCTCTGGTGAAAGTGGCCCGGTATTAACGTCACTGGCTTTCGCACATACGCTGCCTTACGGCAAAGAAATTGTCAGTGTAGGTTTAGCAGTGTTTGCCTTTACTACCATTCTTGGCTGGAGTGTTTACGGCGAGAAATGTGTTGAGTATTTATTCGGCGTGAAATCGGTCATGCCTTTCAGGGTTGTTTGGATCGTTGTGGTTTTCTGGGGGGCTCAGCAGAAAATTGGCTTTGTATGGCTGTTTGCGGACACGCTAAATGCCATGATGGCCATCCCTAACCTGCTGGCACTTCTGCTGTTAAGCCCGGTGGTGTTTAAGCTGACCCAGAATTATTTTTCAAGGTAGAGTGACGTTCGTGGCAGGAAGCGGCTGGTCATGCACCTTGTCTGGCCAACATCTATGTTGATTTAAACGGCTAGCTCACTTGTGATCATTGCCAGAATCTCAACGGGGGTTTTGCCGTTGCAGTCAAAGCGAATGTCGGCATATTTGTTATAGAGTGCGCAGCGTTCTTCAAATAGCTCTTCAAAGCTTTGGTCGGGCCGCCGGGCAATGCCGCGGGTATCAAAATTGTGGATACGACGTCTTAGCTCATCCAAGGTGACATCCAAAAAGACGACAGTACCTTGCGCTTTCAGGTGTTTCATGCCGGCATCGCTGTAAACGGCGCTGCCGCCGGTGGAAATCACTTTGCCGCTGGCATCGGTTTTTAGCAGCACGATTTCTTCGATTTCGCGTAATTTCATATAACCTTCGGCGTCCATAATATCCTGTAGGGTTCGGCCCTCATGGACTTGAATTGAAACGTCGGTATCCAGAAAGTCCAGCCCCAGCTCTTTGGCTAACATAACACCTAAAGTACTTTTACCGGCACCGGGCATGCCAACAAGAATGACGCTGTTTTTCTGGTTCATGAAATATCCTGAAATATGCTGTTAAATCGTTTATGCCAGGCTGGTGGCAACAAACTCGACCAGTCGTTTCATGGCTTCGTTTGGATCTTTATGGTCATAAATTAAGCTGATGCCGACGCTGCCGAGTTTGGGGTATTTATCCGACGGTTTAATAATTTTTAAGTTGTCTGGCACCGTGCTTTTTGCCAATACGGTGACGCCAAGCCCCTCTTCAATAGCCGCCTGAATACCGGCCAGATCCGGGATGGTATAAATGACCCGGTAGGCCTGGTCAATTTTATGCAGGCTCTGAATGGCGCGCTGGCGGTAAATACAACCCTCTTGAGCAACAATCAGCGGCACGCTGTCTTTCTCGTGAGCATGCTGCTCGGGGCTGGTAACCCAGACAAGTTCATCGGCTTTAACCTGGCCGCGGTGCTTGTTTGATGGATTGTCATGTAAAGCCAGGATTAAATCAAATTGATTTGAGCGTTCCTCTGAGAGCAGACTTTTGCTGAGATCGCAGGTTACTTCCAGGGTGACATTGGGGTAGGCCTTTGCAAATCGGCCGACGATTTTTGGTAACAACGTCGTAGCAAACTCGCTTGGAATACCAAAGCGTACTCGACCACTTAATGTAGGCTTTAAAAAGGTACTTAATGCTTCGTCGTTGAGGGATAAAATGTCACTGGCGTACTTGTAGAGTGCTTCACCCTGCTGGGTGAGTTTCAGGCCCTGTGAGCTACGGCTGAACAGGTGCGCGTTGGTCATTTCCTCAAGCTTTTTTATTTGTAAGCTAATAGCGGGTTGTGATCGGCCAAGCAGTTCACCAGCCTGAGTAAAGCCACCCAGTTCGGCGACCGTTACAAAGGAGCGCAATACGTCCATGGGAAGGTTTTTCATTACTCTCCAGCAATCCTGCTATTTGTTACAAAAATAATCGAACGCGAATTATTAGTTATGTAAATAAAATTGGCAAGCAAATTCAAACTATTCCTGGTAACTGTTTTCGGTCTTATTAGGGCTATTAATACAGGCTGTTTTTTAGGTTTTCCGAGTTGGCTGATTGGAGTATCGTAGAGGCATTAAAGCAGTACCTTGTGAGGGGAGTTAATTGCTATATGGCAATCAGTGTATTTGATATTTTCAAAATTGGAATCGGCCCATCCAGCTCCCATACAGTTGGCCCAATGCGTGCGGCGTTAACCTTTGTTGAAGAGCTTGAAAAGGAAAACCTACTCGCTGACGTTGTGAGTGTTAAGTCTGAGCTGTTTGGCTCATTGGGGGCGACAGGTACTGGTCACGGGTCAACTAAAGCGGTGATTCTGGGCCTGGAGGGTGAAATTCCTGAGGAAATTAATACCGACTTGATTCCCGGCATCACCGAGCGTGTGAGAGAGACAAAAACCCTTAACTTGAAGGGTAAGAAGCAAGTTGAGTTTATAGAAAAGCGTGACTTGATTCTCCATAAACGTAAAAGTTTGCCCTACCACGCGAATGGCATGAAGTTTACCGCTTACGGCGACCAAGGCGAGGAAATCAGGGCGAGTATCTATTATTCCGTGGGTGGTGGTTTTGTGGTCGATGAAAGCGCGACAACGGGAGATGCGTCAATTGTTGCTGATGAGACCGAGCTGCCCTACCCCTTTACTACAGGCGCTGAGCTGCTGAGGCTGTGTGAAGAAACGGGTCTTTCAATTAGCAACATTATGTTAGAAAACGAGAAAGTTTGGCGCGATGAGGCGGAGATAAAGGCCGAAATTCTAAAAATTTGGCAAGTAATGAAAGAGTGTGTAGATCGTGGCTGCAAGACCGAGGGTATTTTGCCGGGTGGCTTAAAGGTTAAGCGACGAGCAGCGGATCTGTTGTGTCAGCTCAGTAAGCCAACCAAGCTTGAGAAGGATCCACTCAGCCCAATTCCAATGGACTGGGTGACGCTTTACGCACTGGCAGTGAATGAAGAAAATGCGGGTGGTGGCCGGGTGGTCACAGCACCGACCAATGGTGCGGCAGGCATTATTCCTGCGGTTTTACACTATCATCTGAATTTTCGTAATGGCAAGGAAGAGGACGTTGTACGCTTTATGCTGACGGCGGCGGCGATCGGCATTTTATATAAGGAAAATGCCTCCATCAGTGGTGCAGAAGTTGGCTGTCAGGGTGAAGTGGGTTCTGCCTGCTCGATGGCTGCCGGTGCGTTGGCTGAAGTGCTGGGTGGTTCGCCAGAGCAGGTCGAAAATGCCGCCGAAATTGGTATGGAGCATAATCTTGGTCTGACCTGCGATCCGGTTGGCGGTTTGGTTCAGGTGCCTTGTATTGAGCGTAATGCGATGGCGTCGGTAAAAGCCATTGCTGCTGCGCGGATGGCATTACGTGGCGATGGTCAGCATTACGTGTCGCTCGATAAGGTTATTAAAACCATGCGTGATACCGGAAAGGATATGAAGGTTAAATACAAGGAAACCGCACGTGGTGGTTTGGCCGTCAATGTACTGGCGGTGCCGGTGAATATTATTGAGTGTTAAGCCTTTGCGCTGACTTGAGTCATTGTCGCTTCGACCAAGTAAGGTGCGTTGAAAAGCGAGAGAATGAATTCCGGGCTGATAGCTTTAGTCGCCATTGCTGAAACAGTCCGGTTTTTCGAACTGAAATCACGGAGACGTTATTTTGGCACCTGCCCCCCTGTTAACCACTGCCCTCCACTCCCTGCACCTTGAATTGGGTGCCAAAATGGTGCCTTTCGCGGGTTATCAAATGCCCGTTCAATATCCACAGGGCATTATTCAAGAACACCTGCATACTCGTGAGCAGGCGGGGCTATTTGATGTGTCGCACATGGGGCAAATTATCGTCAGTGGGCCAACAGCATCAGCAGATTTGGAAAAACTGTTGCCTATTGATCTGGATACGCTGCCAGTTAACCAGCAGCGCTACAGCTTGCTGACCAATCAAAAAGGCGGTGTGCGGGATGATGTAATGGTGTGTCGCCGTGGTGAAGCGGATTATTTGTTGGTGGTTAATGCGGCCTGTAAATCCGACGATTATGCTTATCTCCGTGCCCATCTTGACCCTGAAAATAGCGTTGAAATGTTACCAGACCAGGCGTTATTAGCCTTACAGGGGCCAGCCAGTGCGGCGGTGATGGCTAAGTTGGCTCCTGACATGGCTGAGCTGAAATTCATGCAAGCCTGTGAAGGTAACATTGCAGGGGTTCGTTGCCTGGTGACTCGATCGGGTTATACCGGTGAAGACGGGTTTGAAATTTCAGTTGCTGCACAGCATGTGGAAATGCTGGCTCGTGCCCTGTTGGCATTTGAGACAGTTGAAATGATTGGTTTGGGGGCGAGGGATTCCCTGCGATTGGAGGCAGGGTTATGCCTGTATGGCCACGAGTTGCATGCCGATATTAGTCCGGTTGAGGCGGGGTTAGGCTGGACAGTTGCCAAGTCCCGTCGGTCAGAGGGTAAAAAGGCAGGAAATTTTCCCGGTGCGGACCAAATTTTGCAACAAATATCGGGCACCCTAACGCGGAAACGGGTAGCATTGCGGTCACAGGAAAAGGCGCCTATTCGAGCTGAAACAGAGCTACAAAGCCTGTCGGGGGAAACCATAGGTATCGTTACCAGTGGCTGTTATTCACCGGTGCTTGAGAGCGCTCTTGCCATGGCCTATGTGACAAGCCGGTTTGCCAAGACGGGCACCCAGTTACAGGCGTTAGTGCGCGGTAAGGCTCGGCCAGTTGAGGTGGTTGATCTGCCCGTTGTTGCACATCGTTATTACTATTGATTGAAAGAGGAAAAAGCATGTCTGAGCGTAAATATACCGACCAACACGAATGGCTAGAGGCCGATGGTGAGCTGATTACGGTTGGCATCACGGATTTTGCGCAAAGTGAGTTGGGCGATATCGTTTTTGTTGAACTGCCTGAAGAGGGTGCGGCACTGAAGGCGGGCGATGAAGTCATTGTGATTGAATCGGTTAAAGCTGCTGGCGAAGTTGGTTCACCGCTTAATGGTGTGGTTGAAGCCGTCAACGAGCTGTTAGCCGATGCGCCGGAGACGATTAACGAAGATCCAACAGGTGCCGGCTGGCTGATTAAGGTGCGTACCGATGAAGCACCTGACTTAAGTGGCTTTATGGACGAAGCGAGCTACAAGGCTTTTACGGAAGACTGTTAATTAACGCTATGCTTTAAGCAGAGAAGGGCTTGCTATTATTCCTTCTCTGCAGCGGGCAAAACCGCCCGCCTTCGGCCATACTGATATTGAGCATGAGTAACTCAATGAAAGGAGGCATGTTATGGCAAATCGTCTGTTCAGGCTCACCGATCTGAACATAAATGACGACTTTATATCCCGCCACATTGGCCCAGATGCCAATGAACAGCGTTATATGCTGGATTTGCTCGGCCTGCCCTCGCTGCAGGCGCTGATTGATGAGGTTGTGCCACAGGCTATTTATTCACCTAATCGCCTGGAATTGTCAGACAGTTGTACCGAACAGCAGGCTTTGGCTGAATTAAGAGACATTGCCGATAGCAATCAAGTGTTAAAATCCTACATTGGGCAAGGTTATTTCAACTGCCATACCCCCAGTGTTATTCAGCGCAATATTTTTGAAAATCCCGCCTGGTATACGGCTTATACGCCCTACCAACCCGAAATTTCCCAGGGCCGATTAGAGGCCCTACTCAATTATCAAACGTTGATTACCGATCTCACCGGCATGGATATTGCCAACGCCTCTTTGCTTGATGAAGCCACGGCTGCTGCAGAGGCGATGGTGTTGTGTCGGCAGGCCAGTAAATCTAAAAGTAATCTTTTTTTGGTGGCGGAGGATTGTTTACCGCAAACCATTGATGTGTTGCAGACTCGTGCAGAGCCACTGGCGATTGAGCTGAAAATAATTGATCCATCGACCGATCTAACCGGCTATGACTTCTTTGGCGTGTTGTTGCAATATCCGGGTGTTAATGGCGTCATTCGTGACTATCAGGAGACGATAGAGCAGGCCCATAATCAGCACGCGTTAGTCATCATGGCGGCAGATTTATTGAGCCTGATGCTGATTAAATCACCGGGCGAACTGGGTGCCGATGTGGCTATTGGCAGTAGTCAGCGGTTTGGCGTGCCGCTGGGAGCTGGTGGTCCTCATGCCGCCTATATGGGCATTCGGGAAAAACTGAAACGCCTGTTACCGGGGCGTTTAGTGGGCGTATCCGTGGATAGTCAGGGGCAGCAGGCCTATCGTTTGGCTTTGCAAACCCGAGAACAACATATTCGCCGTGAAAAGGCGACCTCTAATATCTGCACCGCTCAGGTTCTGCTGGCTGTGATGGCAAGCATGTATGCGGTTTACCACGGGCCTGCCGGTCTGCTAGCTATTGCTCAGCGTGTGCACCGGCTCACAGAGTTATTGGCCGCAGGACTTCAAAAACTGGGTTATGGGGTGGGTGACGCCCCCTATTTTGATACCTTGCTGGTCGAGGCAAGAGGAAAAGCGGCGGCTATTCACCAGGCGGCGCAAGCCGCCGGCTTAAACCTACGGCAGGTTGATGATGTGTATGTTGGCTTGTCATTGGATGAAACGACCGAAATCGCTGATGTTGAGCAGCTGTGGCGAGTTTTCGCCGGACAGCAACCGATAGACTTTACGGTTGCCGAGCTTGATGATCAGCAGCCCTCCGTGATTCCTGCCAGATTGCAGCGTACGGGGTCGGTATTAACACACCCGGTATTTAACCGCTATCACAGTGAAACCGAGATGCTGCGTTATATCCGCCAATTGGCGGATAAGGATATTGCTCTTGATCGCGCTATGATTCCGCTAGGCTCCTGCACCATGAAGCTCAACGCCAGTAGTGAAATGCTGCCGGTCAGCTGGCCTGAGTTTAGTCAGATACACCCCTTTGCACCTGCTGAACAGCAGGAGGGCTATCAAAAACTCACGGATAGCTTACAGCAGATGCTCTGTGCGATAACGGGTTACGATCAGGTCTCGTTGCAACCTAATGCGGGTTCACAGGGCGAATATGCCGGTTTACTGGCAATTCGTGCCTACCATCACAGTCGCGGCGACCAACAGCGAACGATCTGCCTGATACCCGTTTCTGCACACGGTACCAATCCAGCTTCTGCGCAAATGTGTGGGTTGCAGGTGGTGGGCGTGAACTGTGATGAGCAGGGTAATGTTGATGTTGATGATTTGCGGGCCAAGTGTCAGCAGCACAGTGCGCAATTGGCGGCAATAATGATTACCTACCCTTCTACTCACGGCGTGTTTGAAGAGCGGGTGGTCGAAATTTGCGAGTTGGTGCACCAGCATGGTGGGCAGGTTTATATGGATGGCGCCAACCTGAATGCGATGGTTGGCCTCTGTTACCCCGGCAAATTTGGGGGGGATGTCTCACACCTTAACCTGCATAAAACTTTCTGTATTCCGCACGGCGGTGGCGGGCCGGGGGTTGGTCCTATTGGTGTAAAAAAACACCTGGCGCCTTTTTTGCCTGGCCATGCTCAGTTTGAGAAAAAGGATGGGGCTGTAGCGGCAGCGCAGTGGGGCAGTGCGAGTATTTTACCGATTAGTTGGATGTATATTCGCATGATGGGGCACACAGGACTGACGAGAGCTACAGAGGTAGCCATACTCAGTGCCAATTATATTGCCCGCCGGCTCAGCAACCATTACCCGATTTTATATAGCGGACACCGTGGACGAGTAGCCCATGAGTGTATTATCGACCTGCGTCCGCTTAAGGAAGCAACAGGCATTACCGTGGAGGATGTCGCTAAACGTTTAATCGACTTTGGTTTTCACGCCCCGACAATGTCGTTTCCCGTTGCCGGCACGCTCATGATTGAGCCCACCGAGAGTGAGCCATTGGCTGAACTGGATCGTTTTTGTGACGCGATGGTGATGATCCGTGAGGAAATTAGAGCGTTGCAGGACGGTAAATTGGATGAACGGGATAATCCGTTGAAAAATGCACCCCATACTGCCGCCATGATTGCTGATGATCAATGGCGATATCCTTACACACGACAACAGGCGGTATACCCAATGGCTGTGCTCAACATGAATAAATACTGGCCGCCCGTCGGGCGAGTCGATAATGTGTATGGTGATCGCAATCTGCTATGCAGCTGCCCGCCGGTAACAAGTTATGGTGAATTGACTGATGGTTGACGAAATCTAATTAAGTTTGTAAGTGGTTTAACTAAGTTTGTAAGTCTAATTAAGTTTGTAAGTGGAGAGGTGGAATATAATTTCACAACTCACTTAAGGACATTTAATCAGAGCTATTCCACTCTCTCTGCGCCCAGAGGGACGAGCCAGGGCACAGGGAGAGAATCATATATCTTCCCAAATTAATAAGTTGGCTGCTATCGACCCAAAGCAGACATTTGCTAAGAGGCGTCCTTGCCTCCTGAAATCAGTTATAACAGGTCTAGAGGACTTGTTACCGAGCGCATATTATTTTTAAGTACATGCGTATAGATCATTGTTGTCCGAACATCTTTGTGCCCCATCAATTCCTGGATCGTTCGAATATCTGTTCCACCTTCTAGAAGGTGGGTTGCAAAGGAGTGGCGTAGTGTATGGCAGGTTACCCGCTTATTAAGCTGAATCGAATGCACTGCTTTTCGGATGGCTTTCTGTAAAGTTGATGTTGAACAATGCCACCGCTTGATAACATTTGTACTGAAATCTTTGCGAAGTGTGTTGGAAGGGAACAGGTATTGCCACTCAAATCGAATCGAAGCATTTTTGTACTTGCGGGCTAGGGCATTGGGTAGCTCTACATGGCCAGCTCCACTATTGAGGTCATCAATGTGGAGCCTTCGTCGTTGCAACAAGTGCTGTTCAAGCGGTTTAAGTAATCGCTTGGGTATCAGTATCACTCGTGCCTGTTTCCCTTTGGCATTACGGACAGTGATGGTTTTATGAGAGAAATCGATGTCCTGCACTCTCAAGGTTACGCACTCATTGACTCTGAGCCCTGCACCGTAGAGTAGGCATGCCATCAGTTTGGTTGACCCTTCCATTTTACGAAATAACCGAACAACTTCATCTTTGCCCAGTACTGTTGGGATATTTTTGAAGCGCCGAACATTCCTGAGGTAATTCAAATCACCGACATCAAGTTTTAATACCTGCCTGTAAAGGAATACCAAGGCATTGAGTGCCTGGGCCTGTGTCGTACCCGATGTCCGTTTATGTGTAGCTAGGTGAGTTAAGAACTGCTCAATGTGTTCTTTGTTAAGGTCTTTGGGGTGCTTTTTTTGGTGAAAGAAAATGTACTGGCGTACCCAGTAGACATAAGCTTTTTCTGTATTTTTACTGTAGTGCTTGCGGCGTATTTCGTTCCGCATTTTGTCCATAAGCTTTGGTGGTTTTATCGGGGTCTGTATATCACCCCATAAGTGTCACTCCTCTTAGTGGTTAAGTTTTTGATTGGAATAGAAAAAGCGCATATTATATAAAAGTCCAAAGGGAAATATACGGACCAGGATTCCCACTTATCCGAAAAATTGACAAGGAGCCGTTACGGTAGAATGTTGATTACTAAAGCAAAAATTTCACCTAGAAAATCAAATGACGAGTGTTATATGGACCAGTTCGTCCGTATAACACACTGTTAAAGGCCTTGGCTGTGGTGTTCATAGGTTGGGTGTTTGGTCGGGGCATTGGTTGCATGGCCTTGGCACACAGCCGGTGCCCATGCTGAAAAAGTCGGGGGCAGCCAAGGCTGTCAAACTATGCTGTCCGGTTTGGTTGCACAGTCTGGCGGTAGCGTTGGTAAAAAATCTGGTGTTCTGGTCGCAGGGCATTTCAGCGCATCCATTTGTAAACAACCGCTTATTCGGTGCCCTGGCTCCTGGCGCCATCGGTCAGGTTGGTGCAAGGTATCAGGGAGTAGGCATTCATCATTGGGTGCCAAAACAAACAAACGGGTAACCGGCCCTTAACCATACGGTCAACCGGACACCATAACCCTGGCGGGTTCTGGTTCCCTGCGCTCCGCTCCGGTGCCGGTTACCTTCGCGTTAGGCATTCAAGTCGATGGATAAAGAAACGATTCAGCGAGAGATCGAACGAATTGAAAAGCACCTTTTCAATTCTAAAAACTGGAGAGCACTCGAACTCACTAGGCAGTGGGCCAAATCGTTTCCCGACGGTTCAGGAGTGTACATGCTATTTGAAGATGGCAAGTTGGTTTATGTCGGTGAATCTGGCTCAATATCGGGACGGGTTATGGACATGCTTAATTCACGGCACCATACCGTTAGAAGGGCATTGGGAGAGCTTCGTTTCAAAGACGTGCTTGGCTACAAAAAAGCCACTTCATCAATTAAGTATCCAGACCACATAGAAAAGATGGTTGAAGAAACGATGAAAGGTTTCAAGATCTCCGTTCTGCCCTTACCGTTTGGCCGAAAGGAATTCGAAGAATACATAGAGTCGAAGCACAAGCCGGAATTAAATAGGAAAGGCAAGCGAGGTGGGGCCAATGCCTAACAATAAATTCAAGTTCGCCCGCGAGCGGGCTGGGACCTCAAAAGCTTCGCTTTTTCGCCCCCTTAATTGAGCGTTAGATTTGCTGCAGGTTGAAAGCTATGGATGAGACATGAAAAAAGAAAAAACAAGCAGCGTATGGTGGCTTGTATCGCCAACATATAAATATGCAGAGAAGAAAAAGTTTGAACTTATAGCTAAGGCTTGTACACCTAGCGATCTTTCTAATTCGTTGCGAGAGTATAATAAGCGTTATTTGCTTATGTCTATCGGTTGGTGTGTGCTAGCGGCGCTGTCAGTTCCTCTCGGGTATTTCCTTTTTGAGGGCGGTTTTTACGCAGATAGTTATTATAAGTATGTCTTTGGTGGAATAGTCATTTTCATATCTTGGGTTTTTCTTGTTTCAAGAGCGGTGGAAATATTTAAGGCATTTTTGGATGCGGTTCAAAAACTTGATGGTGATAAGCCGTCGAGCGACCTTAAGTACGGCCAGAGATTACGGTTGTCTTTTAATAGCTACGTTGAGCTCATTATAAATTTTGCCACGCTATACTATTTGGTCCCGCCTTATTTCTATAAAGACTCTTATGAGTTTTCGACCATATTTGAGGCGATTTATTTCAGTGGCGTTACAATAACTACTCTTGGTTACGGCGATATAAGCCCATCAAATCCAGTTCTTCAATTAATTTCGGTTTTTCAGGTTCTAGCAGGATTTGCGCTTATTGTGGTCTGTTTTGCAATATACTCTGGCCTTGCCCTAGGGCAGGAAAAATCTAACAATCGCGTTAATTAGGACGCTCGCAAGCTCGCGCCTATTACGTGGGCGTTAGATTGAATCATGAAATTCAGAGCTATTCAGTTAATAAATAGCGGGAGACATAGCCCTGAAAGGCTCGAGCAAAACAAGTATCTTATGTTCTACTGGGAAAATATAAGAAATATACTTTGTATGAATTTGCCAGATGATCTTGAATTTCTAGGTATCTCTAAACTAAATATTGGACTGCCCCGTGTTCCATAGGCACTTCCCGGCTATTCTTTTAGCTTAGGAGGAAGACCTTATGAGTGGGCAACGATACACCCCAGTGGCTGCT